>Ga0070751_1001633_pt1 | contig 13176 bp, 16 predicted proteins | sample VirMetDEL_Aug_28_FD_78514 | JGI IMG/M metagenome (GOLD analysis project Ga0070751, IMG submission 78514) | Aqueous microbial communities from the Delaware River and Bay under freshwater to marine salinity gradient to study organic matter... | ecosystem: Environmental > Aquatic > Marine > Coastal...
ACTCATACCATAAACGTCTGACACATCATAAGGGTCGTTTTCATCGTAATCACCTTTAGAACCTGTGTACACACAATCAGTTGTTGGGTGAATTAATTTAATCTTATATTGTTCACAAAGATTAGCGAGTTCTCTCGGAAATAGGGAATTAACTATGATTGCATTAATATCACCTAATTCATCTACTCTAGGTTTTATAGTACCCATACAATTAACTACCACATCTCCTTCTGACATACTATATTGTATGTACTTCTGTAACATTGTCATGTAGTTAGACGCGTCAACATCCTTTCTACCAACCCCAATAACATTATAACCTTGTTCTTTAAGGTATGAATAAACATAACGTCCTAACATACCTGATTTACCAAACACAAAAATTTTCTGTTCTTTCATATTATCTATAATCTTCTTGCCAAATATCCCACTTATCGTATTCTTGTCTAATGTCATCACCTAAACTTTCCTCTAAAGTGGTAGTAGAGAAAAACATGATTTTAGTATTTTCTTCTAATGATTTAAAACCGTTATAGTTACCTGGGGGTATCCATAAGATTTTTGGTGATTTACTACTTAGTACGAATTTATTAATTTCTTCTGTTTCCATGTCTACAACACCTACTAATGCAGACCCACTAGTTACGTAAACATATTTACCTTCTTTTTTGTGACCATGCCACGCTCTAATAAAACCTATTCGGTGATTTTCTACCTGATAGAATCTTTTAACTTCCTCGAAATTGAAGTCGTTAACAAAACTAACAGAACCTCTATCATCAACCGCTAATCCACCGTTTAAAACTTTTGTTTCTTCCATATTTAATTTTTTTTATTTTTTAATTTTACTATTAACCAACTAAAATTTTCAGGATAGTGAAAATCATATGGTTTAGATACCCAAACAATCTCTTTATCACTTTTATCTACCATTTTTTCGATGTGTTTTAAATCTCTAAAATGGTGTGAACCTAATTCTATAAGATTCATAACAGTACTGTTAGGGGATTCGTTATCCCTAAGATAAGCGAACTGAAATGTAAAAGTGCCACCATCTTTAAGTACTACATCATTTATTATCCTCTCTATTTCCTGATTAGTACAGTGTTGGAACACCAAATGACAAATTACCAAGTCGACGGGTTCTATCTCCTTTAGATTGGTGGTCAAATATTTTTTATTAACTTTATCATCGACATTTGATAAAGCTTTTTCTGATATGTCACAACAAATCAATTCATCAGTATAATTAATTAATTCTTTTGATAGGTTTCCTAATCCCACACCAAGGTCCAGGACTTTTTTATCCCTAATATCGTCTTCTGTTAATTCATGAAAATTCATAATTTCACCTAAAGAAGAACCCGTTAACCAGTATTTATCACTGGTTTGGTGCTTAACTTCCCAAAAATCCTTGTCTATATGTGTCTTAACTTCACTCATTAAACCAGTTCTTTATTTTCTTTCTTATTAGTTAAGTAAGCCCCATTATGGTAAATTTTATCTTCTGGGTCTTTAACACGACCATCCTTAAACATATCAATCATTCTAAGAACCTCTTCCTCCACAGTCACATTTGCTTTATAATCAAAAACTTTTAGAGATTTAGAATTGTCCACTCTATAGTTTCTAGCGTCTTGGAAAGATATTTCAGTATAATTGATTTTAGTATTAGGGATAATACTAGCAACCCTTTCACCTAACTCTTTAATAATAACATTTTCTAAAGATAAAACATAGACCCCTTCATGTTCTTTTTCACAAGCTTCTGTAACGTATCCCGCGATATCTTTAACTGCTATAATAGGTCTCCATTGTTCACCACCATTAATGGTTATTTCACCGTATTTAATAGCTTTCATAGTTAATACATTAACCACTAAATCCATCCTAAGTCTAGAGTAGGTATCACCTAAACCAAACACTGTACCTAATCTAAAAACAGTACCCCCTAAATCTAAAACATGTTTTTCTGCTTGTAATTTAGTAGCTGCGTAAGACGATAAAGGATTAGTTAAACTACTTTCATCCAATATCCCATCTTGTGCTCCATAAACAGAACAAGTAGACATGAATACTATATGTTTATTAGGTAAGACAACCTCACAAAAATCTTTAATAGCTTTATAATTAATTTCTTCAGTTAACTTATGGTCAACACTACAAGCCGGGTCACCGACTAAAGCTGCCATCAAAACAATAACATCAAAATCCCTCGAAATTTTTTCTAAGTTTTCTGTATCCCTAATATCACCATTAATAAATGGAATATCTTTAAGATATCTGTTTTCATATAATAGGTTATCGTATACTGTAACCTCAAAACCTGACTCTAATAGGTAATCACATGTGAGTCCACCAATGTAACCTGACCCCCCACATACTAAAACTCTTTTATTTTTCATGATTGGTTTTTTATTTTAAAAATTTGTTTATTCTTTTATCTGATTTTCTTTTAACTATAGATAAACCAGCTTGTGTTAATGGTAAGGTCATTACGTCTAAATCTAAATAGTTTTCACGTATCCAATCATCCATTTTGTATGAATCTCCACAATATCCTGGGTCTAAATACATTTTTTCCATCGGGTCTGTGTCATGTAATATAATCATACCGAATTCATTTAACAATTTAATAGAGTTTTTAAAATCTTTTTTTACCGATTCAAAATTGTGGTCAGCGTCGATAAAAACAACATCTACCTTTTCATTAAAGTGTTTAAAAAAACTATCAGTTGTCTCCAAATGAAACTCACCTACCCTATATCTTCTTACATCCTTAATGTCTACACTAATAATCCTCTCTACATGAGGTTGTACTAACGATAGGGTTATGCCGTCATATATACCTAACTCTAAGTATGTTTTACAATTTATTTGTTTGACTAATTCAGCTATAAAGTGTGAATGGTTATGTTTAAAACCTGGGTATCCTACTACATCTTCCATTATAATATACTTTTAATTAATTTATTCCATTTATTCATACAACTAGGTTTATCGTAACCCAACTCTAAGAAATGTTTTCTAGGTGAAAAGTTATTTAGATTATCCATTACATAATCCACTTTAACTTTAAAATTACCATCTAAAACTTTAACACCCCATTCACCATCTTCTTTACCATAGTAAACACCAACATCTGTCGTCACTAAAGGTAAATCACATGCAGCGGCTTCGATACCAGCTAAGTGTTGTGTTTCTACCACAGAAGTACAAATTAGTAACGAACATGAATTCATAACTTTAACTAACACTTCATGTGGGATACGGTTAAATACCTTTACCCTAGGATGGTCCATAGTAAAATTGTCTTTCATGACTAAACAAAAATTATAATCCGTATTGTTTATCAATTCTAAAACTTTATCGAACCCTTTTGGGTGGTTCTGACTAGAACCTATGAATAATATAGAATTATCTAAAATACCTAAATCTTGTTGAAAACTTTTGGATGGTTTAAATTGGTTGAAATCAATACCTAATGGTATGATTTCTGTTCTAGAGGTAACTTGTGGGTAATGAGTTTTTGTATAGAGTGAGTTAAATACCACTACAGATGAACTATTACAAACATCCATTCTACCGTGATTTAAATCCTGTAGCAAAGATATTGTTGGTACCCCTATTGGTATGGTCGGGAAGAAAGAACCGTTTCTTACAATATAATCAGGTTTTCCCTCACTCATACTATACTCAACTATCTTATTAGTTAATATATTATATGGTGTATAACCATTACATTTATCTTCTAAACCGTCCACATTGTCTAAAAGGTCATGCCAAAATGTTTTTGTACCTGGAATACAAGTCAACGTATCATTAACCAACCAACCCTTCATTTAAAGTATTATTTTTTTTTTATGTGTCTTTTTCACCTTCTTGTATGTGATAAACTAATGAATCGAATACTGTTATATGTTTCATGCCATATTCGTTTTCTAATTTTTTAAAATACCAAACATCACCACTAAGTACCACTAAACCGTTAGTGGTGCCCACACCATCAGCGTATATATTACCTTCAGGGTACATCCCACTTTCGATAAATCTAGATTTTTCAAATACACAAGGCATGAATAATCCACCACTATGTGTTTCATCAACAGAATACCTACTAACCACCGATTCCCATAAACTATAGTTTATTTGTGATGGGTGCCTACCACAATTATTTGATATACCGTGTGCACCACTTAACATTTTTCCACTCTCAACTAATCTACTAGTTGGTATATTTGTTCCGTTGTGGTGTTTAAGTAAGTTTTTTAACCAATTTTTACTAAAAACCATGTCGGAATTAACAAAACAAATATTTTCATATTCACTAGTTTCACCACCATAATTCCAACATCTGTAAACTCTATTTAGGTAATAGTCGTTTGGCTTAGGGTCATTATATATTGTGTAGGGTATTTCTAACTCAGACAATTTTTTTAACACCGGTTCTGTAGCGTCATTAGCGACAATTCTAATACCAACATCCCATCCATCAACCTTACAATTGTCACTAGTAAGTTCATTATAGATTAATTCTAAGTAATCAACAGATTTAAATATAAGTGCAATAATTTCAATTCTATTTATCATCCTCTTGTTTCAGTTACATTACTATTAAAATCATAATAATACAAAATTTTATCTATTCTTGCTTGAGTTTTTAAGTCACTAACAGCTCTACTAACCCATTGCATGTCTTCACCGTAATTAGCGTCTATAAAAGCATGTTTTTTAGAGATTCTAGAAGAATATACCATTGTATGAGCAGGTTTACCTGTCCAATAACCATTACCCGTACTATTGTGATTATAGTTTAATTCTATACCATATTTACAATGTATAGGTATGCCCCCATCCATGGTACAAATAGTATCGTAAACAATACAATCAACCGCGGGGTCTTTTTCTATCTCTTCCATAATAGATGAGATATAATCTTCAGATATTCTATCATCATCATCAATAAAAACAGTAAATTGTCCTTTAGCTAGATTTAATAAATCACTTCTTTTTTGACCTAAACTACGTGTTTTATTATCGTATAGTACTAATATTTCTATATCTTTTCTATCACCTATTTGTTTTTCTAAGTCATCAAGTAACCTATCTAGAAAGAATTTACGTCTAGATGGTACAGAGGGTATTAATATTGATAATTTCATTTTTATTGTTTTATAAAAAAATATAACAATTATTTTTATATAATAAAGTTTATAATTTGTTTACTTGTTCAATATTTTCTTTCATTGTAAAATTGTATAGTAAATTTCTATTTTTTTCTAATAACTTATTGGTGTTTAGATTAGTATAATTAACACTTTTATGCCACTGATGTACTACGAATGGATTATCCATTATCCTAAATTTAAGAAGTTTTTTAACTCTATATAAAAACTCATTATCATCATATCCAATACCTTCAGCATACCTTTCATCAAACCCACCTAATTTATTTAAATCATTTTTTGTGATAGCAGCACAAAAATGATAACCTACAGGTCTAAATATACTATGATTGTACCATGCGTTATCACCATCGTGTCTAGCGGCCCAATTGTTAATAGGTAAAATATTTTGTGAATTGTAAGTAGTGTTCTTATCTATTGAGTAACAAGCAAAACTTAAATATTCACCGTCTTTTACTTTTGAAGCTTCTTCAAGTACATCACCAATGTGTTTACATTCTGGATTTTGCATTAGTACAATATCACCTTTAACTTCTTTAAATCCTTTATTAAATGTTACACAAGGGTTAACCCACCACTTATCTTTAGGTTCTATTCTAATAATTTTTAAAAAAGGAAAAGTTTCAACCAAACCTTCTAATCTATGTTCTTCAGAACTTCCATCATCTACAACAATGACTTCAATATCCTTTATTTTAGAATCATTAATAGTTTTTAGAGTATTCTTAAATACATCTATCCTATTATAATAAGCTGTGACTATTGATATCATAATTTATCTTTTAATATTTTTATAATTCTTTCTGATGTGGTACCATCACCTAACCACTGAGTTTTAGATTTACTACAATTTATAGTTAACCAAGCCTCAGCATTTGACCAGTTGGTCCCATTAACATCCAACATAATAGAGCAATTATTTTCCACAGATTCGGGTCTTTCTGTGTAATCACGAGGTACTACCACAGGTGTCCCTAATAAAGCTGGCTCCTCTTGTGCGGTCCCAGAATCTGATATTATGAATTTTGAATTATAGACCTCCTTAGTGTAGTTCTTAAATGACATTAAATCAACAACTTCTATATTACCTAAATCAATATCAAACTCTTTAATTTTTTTTAATGTTCTACCGAAACCTAACATCTTCACATTAACCAGATACCCATCACTAACTTTATTGGCGTATTTAATTATATTACGTAATCTATTTTCATACTTAAAATTTTCGGGTCTATGTATATCCAATAAAACAGTATCCTTTTTTTTGGGTCCGTTATAACCTAGTTTTTTTACAACCTCAACTATCGTATTACCCACAACAAAAATATTTTCTTCTGGGATACCCTCCCTTAAAGCTTTTTGTTTATAGTTTTCATGATAAACAAATAGATAATCACTACAATGGTCACAAACAACTCTATTAATTTCTTCTAACATACGTCTATCATAAGACCTCATACCCGCTTCAATATGACCAATAGTATAACCTTCTTTTTTAAGGTCGACAGCACAAGTTACTGAATTAGAATCACCTAAGAAAAGGATTATATCAGGATTTAAATTTTCAGAACGTATAAGTTGTATTAATTTAACCGATAGCTCAGATGTTTGATGGAAATGTTCCTTACCTTCACCACCTATTTCCAAATTATAATCAGGTTGCCTAATTTCTAATTCTTCAAAAAATACATCAGATAATAACCTATCAAAGTGTTGGCCAGAATGGATTAGTATATGGTTAAAATTTTTATCTAATTTTTTAAAAATTTCAGACATTCTGATAAAATCTGGTCTTATTCCTGTAACGGTTAAAATTGTTTTTTTCATAGTGTGGCCCTAAATAGATTTTTTACCATATTTTTATTTTACCTAATATTATATCTCTAAACATCATCCAATCAGATATTTTAGCTTTGACTGGGTCTCTGAATGCAGCTGGTTCGTTTTTTTCAAAAAAATAATGTCCAGACCAAGCAAACGGATAGACTACAAAAGGTATTAAAGGGATTAAATACCAATACCAGTTATAGAGAGTAAAAATAGTGAAAAAAATGGTAGTCAGTTGACCAATAAAATGTAATAGTCTACAATGTTTATTTCTATGTAGACTTAGATAATGTTTATAATATTCGTTAATGTTCATAATATAATTTTTTTAGTTCCATGTGTTAAATAACTTATTGGTCTTTTTTATTTTATAAAATTTATCTGGTAAACCACCCATAAGAGCATCTTTAGGATACTCCCAAGAATTAAAATAGTCACACAATTTTTCTATATTTTTAAAATTAGGTGAAGCTGATGAATTAGTTAACTTAACTTTTAAATCTTTTCTAACATAACTCATGTGATGCATCTCTATTTCTTCTCTATTAAATATTTTACATTTACCTGCTTCCATTCTTCTAGTTGGGTCAACTAATGTTGGAAATGGTAGTCCCATAACGTACTGTTTACCGTTTTGTATTTTATAAATTAAGGATACGTAGTAATCTTCTTTTGGGTCTAACCTATAGATTGGTTCCTTATAATAAGTTACCATTTGGCAACACGAAGAATCATAATCACCTTCTATCATTTCTTTTTTTAAAAATTTAAATTGTTCGTCTGTATAAAATTCATCTGAGTCCATCGCCATATGGTGGGTACATTTTGCACCTTCAGATAAAAATAAACCTATATTTCTTTTACTTATTTCATTAAAATGTCCTCCTCTTTGGGGTTGTGGTTTGTACTTAAAAATTTCATCTACCAGACCTTCATTTTTTAATCTATTAATTAAGGGTATTAAATTTTCGTTACACGGATTACCAAAATTCGATATCTCTTGATAAACCACAGAAATGTAATCTACGTTTTTTCTAATACTTTTTATAGAATTCTCTAGGAGTTCTTCTCCGTCAAATATATTATAACTTACACCTAATTTCATATTCCCAATTCTTTATATTTATTTTTTATTAATAAAGATAAATTAGTTTTATCTATGTTAGAAAAATTATTATAACAACCTCTAGAATTTATTATTTTAGGTAATAAACGATATACATAATCTTCACCTTCTTTTTTTAATTTTTCATTATCTTTATTTCTTGTTTGACTTTCATAGTGGTAAGCTACTGCAGTACCAATAAAATAATTTTTATACCTTCTATTTAAACATTCCACATTTAATTCCACATCTTCAAAACATTCACTATAATTCTCATTGAAACCACCTATTTTGTCAAATAATGATTTTTTAATCATCATAAAGGCAGCGGTATTGCCAAAAACTTCTTTTAATCCTTGGTGATAGTTGAAATATGTCCCTAAACCATGGTGACTAACCCTTATATTATATTGATTATCTACAAAAGCAATTACTCCAGAATGTTGAATTTTATTATCACCGAAGTGTAATCTCACACCAACAGTACCTACTGTTTTATTGTTATTACACACATCTACCATTTGAGTAATACAATTATTTAATAATTTAATATCATTATTACAAAATAATAATAATTCTATATCGTCATCTATATGATTTTTAACAACATCATTATTAATTTTTGCAAAATTATAATAATTATATTCAATTAATTTAACATATCTATTTTTATTTATAGTATGACTTTCTATTAAATCACGTATTAATTCTTTTTCATGTTCAGAAGAACCAGTGTCAGCGATATAAACAACCATATTATCATATGTGTCTTTATCCCATAAAGAATTAATACAATCTGTTAACAAATCAACATTACCTTTTGTTGGTATTATAACACCTACTTTTGGTTTCTTTTTTAGTTTAATTTTTTTATTTGTTAACTTTATTGGTGGGTTTAAAGTATATGGTAAGTGTGAAGAGTATTTTTCTACAAATTCTTTTCTGTTTTTTTCCCACTCATCATTAGTTTGACCTATTGATTTGTGTGTTATTGTAATATTACTCATCACACCTATTTTAACACCGTTTAAATGGTTGTTAAAACAAAAATCTATTTCATAAAAATGAAATCCTTTTACGTTTTCATCAAATGATTCAGTTATTCTAGTTTTATCAACAACAAAAAATAAACCATCTACAATTATACTTTCTAGTATATCATCACCAAATTTAGGTGAATATACACTAGTCCAAGTCTTACCTTCGTGAGAGTGTTTAACTTGTCCTAACATTAAAGATTGATTTTGCCACCATCTGCCTGTTGATTGCATTTCTGTAGTACCAGCAACACCTAAAATACCAAAATCAGAATTTTTAAAGTGTGAAATAAGTTTTTTACCCCAGTCTTTAGTATTAAAAATAATATCATTATGACAAAACACTACAATATCATTTTTACTTTCTTTAAGTGCTTTATTATAGAATTTTGTTAACGATTCTCCTTTATTGACATACTCAATTATTTCCACATCTTTTAAACCTACAGTTTTTTTAATGTGTAAACTATGTTCCGGCATTTCATCTGGGGTACAATAAACTATACTTATCATTATAAATAACTTTTTATAGTTTCTTTCATTCCTAAGTTAAAGTTGATTTCTGGTTTCCATCTTAACTTAGTGTATATTTTATCAAAATTAACAGAATATCTTAAATCATGACCTGGTCTATCACCAACAAAAGACATTAGTCTAGATGAAGTTCCTACTTCTAATTCTTTTATATTATCGTATAAATTGCATATTTTTTTAACTAAATCTAAATTACTCATTTCATTTTCACCACCCACATTATATCTTTCACCGTTTTTCCCAGAATGGAATACTTTATCAATAGCTCTCACATGGTCATTAACATGAACCCAATCTCTAATATTTTCACCATCACCATATATTGGTATCTGTGTGTTGTTTTTTAGACATTCAATTACTTTTGGTATTAGTTTTTCTGCGTGTTGATTTGGACCATAATTGTTAGAACAGTGGGTAACACATGCTGGTAAGTTAAAAGTTTTATGTGCAGCTAATACTAAAAAATCTGAAGCTGCTTTTGAAGCTGAATAAGGTGAACTTGGGTCGAAAGGTGTAAACTCATAGAATTTTCTACCATCATCAAAATCCAAACTACCATACACTTCATCCGTAGATACTTGTACAAATTTATTTATACCATATTTTATAGAAGCGTTTATTAAAGTTTGTGTCCCAATAACATTAGTTTGTAAAAATATATCTGGATGTTCTATTGAGTTGTCAACGTGAGTTTCAGCTGCTAAATTAATTACACCATCAAAACGGTGCAAATCAAAAATATTATTTATATATCTTTTATTTGATATACTATATTTATGGAAAGTTATTTTATCTAAATAACCTTCTAAGTTTTTTTTGTTTCCAGCGTAAGTTAATGAGTCTATCACATGTATATCATATATGGGATATTTATCTACCATATATTTTACTAAATGTGAACCAATAAACCCAGCACCACCAGTTATTAGTATAGTTTTTCTTTGCATTTAAATTATTATTTTATACCAGTACTACCAAAACCTCCTTTTTCTCTATTAGATTTGTTTAGTACACTAACTTTATTTAATTCACCCCACATTTTATCTAATACTGGAGATATTACACCTTGAGCTATTCTGTCACCACTATTTACTGTGAAATCTTCATTACCTAGATTTATTAAGATTATCTTTACTTCACCTCTATAGTTACTATCTACAGTACCTGGTGTATTTAAAACGGTTATTCCATTTTTTAAAGCTAAACCACTACGTGGTCTTACTTGTAATTCATAACCTCTAGGTACCTCAAAGTAAAGGCCTGTGGGGATTAATTTTCTTTCCATTGGTTTAATAACCACTATTTCATCATCAGATAGATTAGCTCTAAAATCAAAACCACTATCACCTTCATGAAAATAGTCTGGGTCTTGATTATTACTTTCATTTATAAAATTTATAGTTATTGTTGGTTTTTTTGGTAGGGGTGAAGTTTGTATATTTTTTATGTCTTCAAAATCGACACCCAAATTATCCAACATTTTTTTAGTATCAGTATTAGAATTATTATCTGTAAGGAGATTTAATTCCGATATTGTTTCTTTTAATTTACGAATGTCTGATATTATTTTTTCTTTTGTCATTACGAAATTTTTTTAACTAAATTTATTAACGATGTAACATCTTTTTCACAATATTCTTTTATTTTTTGTAAATTTTCATCTAATTTATCCTTATCAAATGATGTATAATAAAATTTATGTAAATTTTCACCCTTAACTTCCCCATTTTTAGGTGAATCAATTCCTAATGATGCACAAATTAAATCTAAAGAAGATAATCCAATATAAGAATTAAAGTTCCACACTTCTTTAGTGTCTACGACTCTAGTTTCCCAAGGTTTATCGTTATAAGTTGGTATTATTTTTGGCAATTCTAAACCATAAACCAACATTTTTTTACCGATATAAGGTAAATCAAAATTTTTTACATTATGTCCACATAATCTAAAACCTAATTTATCTATTCTATTAAATAATTTAGAAATATTTTCCAATATCTCTTTTTCTTCACCAACAAAACTATCTAGTTTAATATCCTCATCGTTAACTATAAAACCAACAGATATACAAATAATTTTACCGAATTCTGGTAATAAAGCTGATTTTTTAATAAACATTTCATCACTAGAAAGATGTTCATCATTTTGATATCTGCGTTTACAATAATCGTAACCACTTTCTTCCCACATTTTATATAAATGTGGGGATTTTTCTTCTAAAGATTTTAGGTCTTTTGTTATTCCAACAGTTTCAATATCTAAAAATAAAAGTTTATTTATTTCATTAATCATTTTTAATAATAGTTAGGTGTTAACATTGGATGTAGAATATCTTCATAAGGTGCTTTAATAAGAGACACTATTTCTGAATCTCTAGTATCTTCAGCGAGATATTTTGTTATTCTAGTAGTTGCTTCGAAAACAGATTCGGATTCTACAATATACTTAAATTTTTTAACTTTTGGGTTTCCATTACCATCTAATGCTCCCGTTTCAAATGCTACAATTGCTTGATAATACATATTTTTATTATTTTTAATGTGATTTTATTATTTGTTTATATATTTCTGCTCTTTCTTCAGTTACTCTATCTATATGATATTTTTGTACTGATTCGTAAAGTCTTTCTCCTAAGTCTTCAATTAGTGAAGGGTTTTCCACCAATCTTTTAATGTGTTGTGACCATTGTTTATGGTTTTTTGAAGAGTCGATTAACAAAGAGTTTCCTTTACTATTAAAGGTACCACCTCTTTCATACGCGTTAATACCATCTATCTGATATGGTCCAAAATCTTGAGCAATAAGTGCTTTTTTATGGAAACCAGCTTCAATTACTTTTAATTGTGATTTTACCATATTAAAAGTATGTGGTTTAAGTGGAGCTAAACTAATATCAAATTTATTGTAATTACTAGCGTAAGTAGTTATTGGTTTAGTCCAAACTCTTCTATACGGTGTATCTAAATCAGAATATTCTTCACCGAAATTAAACTTCATTAAGTCGTTAAGTTGTGGTTTATCTACAATTTTATAATCAGCTGTGAATATTTTTTCATATTCATACCAAACAGATTCTTTAGGTTTAATTTTCCTAGTTCTTTCTTCTCTAGTTTGTGGGTTTATTTCAGTAATACTACCTCTTGTATCAAAACCACATAAAACAAATTGTAACTTATCTTTTATTGGTAGTAATTTATTTACAGTTCCATCTAATATTTTTAAATCAGCTAAGTGAGAAGAGCCTCCTAACCATCCAATTCTAACCCTATCACTTTTTTCAACATTAGGTTTAAATTGTCTTTCTTTTGGGTCAACACTATTTGGTAGTACGTATACGTTTTTACAAATCTTTTTAATTTCTTTTGCAAATAAAGATGTTGTTGTTGTAACGTAGTCAGCTAATTTTAAATTTGCTACTATCTGTTCATCCATTTTTTTATTACGAATTATCATATAGGCTGGATGTTCTGGATTTGGTAACCAATAA
>Ga0070751_1001639_pt1 | contig 13141 bp, 15 predicted proteins | sample VirMetDEL_Aug_28_FD_78514 | JGI IMG/M metagenome (GOLD analysis project Ga0070751, IMG submission 78514) | Aqueous microbial communities from the Delaware River and Bay under freshwater to marine salinity gradient to study organic matter... | ecosystem: Environmental > Aquatic > Marine > Coastal...
ATGAGCTATATGATGTTGAATGGTATCTGGATAACGTGATACAAGAAACCAATGTGTATGGAACGAATTTAATTCAGATAAATGCAGATACAACAGATTATACTGCCGATAATATATCTACAATTAAAGCAGACACTACTCACGCACAAAATATAGTTGAAAATGACTATAGCATAAGTAATTATAGTCCTGTTGGAGCTAACAAAGCAATTGTAAAAACTAGAGATAATCAGGAGGTTGTTGTCGACGTTTACTATATAGATGAATGTAGAAATACCCCATATAAAATAACTTTTATAAATAAATTCGGAGTATTACAAGATATTTGGTTCTTTGGTAGAAGAAAAGAAAATGCCAATATTACAAGAGAATCTTTTAGAATAAATACTATAGAAGTTACATCCACATCAAAATATTACAAAACCTCTAGATCAACAGATAAAACTCATAATGTAGATTCCAAGAAATCAATTACATTAAATACTGGATTTGTTTGCAGTCAATACAATGAGGTGATACAACAATTGATGCAGTCTGAATATGTTTGGATTCACGAAAACAATAAAGTTTACCCAGTAACTCCATCTGATAATACAATAGATTATAAGGATGAGAGATACGACAAGTTATTGAACTTTACAGTTAAATTTGATTACGCTTACAGCGAGATAAACTTAGTACGATAATGCAGAGACTTCAATTATACATTGAGGACAACAATGGCGATTATAAGCTAATTGATTTGTTCGAGGATGAAAACATAGAGCTTACATCTACTATTCAAGACATTAGAGATATAGGGAAAGTGTTTACAGATTATTCTCAAACATTTACAGTTCCTGCTTCAGATACTAACAATAAGGTATTTCGTCACTTCTATAATTACTTCATTACAGATGGAGCTTTTGACACCAGAAAAAAGAAAAGAGCAAAGTTATTTATAAATTACATTCCATTTAGAAGAGGCAAAATATCCTTAAATAGCGTAAAGATGAAGAACAATAAGCCATATGCTTATGTTTTAATATTTTATGGGGAAACTGTATCTTTAAAGGACTTAATTGGAGATGACGAGTTAACGGACTTAACATATTTACAAAACTACAACCACATATATGACAATACAAATGTCAAAGATGGTCTTACGAATGGGTTAGATATAAATAGTCAAACAAATTCAGTAATATATCCACTAATAACATCTAAAAAGAGACTATTTTATAATTCAGATAGTCCAACAGTCGCGTTAAATGTGTTAGATTCAAGTGGTAACTTATATAGAGATAGTGGAAGTCCGTCTACTATTAGAGGATTAGAATTTACAGACCTTAAACCTGCCTTAAAAACAATTCATATTATTGAGGCAATAGAGGATCAGTATAATATTACATTTACTAGAGACTTCTTTAATTCTACTGCTTTCTCTAATTTGTATATGTGGGTTAATAGTAAAAAAGGAGAATTTGATGATTTAGATGATGACGAAGGATTCTTATTCTCAAAAAAATTATCTAATTATACTAAAATAAGCGGTAGTGATCAAGTATCGGTTAGTTTTGATGGTAGTGATATAATTATCGCCCATAACTTTGGCAACTTTGTTTTCACATTAGATGTAACATTATCAAATCAAACTATAAAATATAATGTTATATTTAGAAATAAAACAACAGGACTCGAAGATATACAAAATGCAGTAGGAGACTCTACTTTTACTTTCGATCCAGATGATGCAACATTATCTATTGAGAATATATACGAGATAGAAATACAATCAGAAGATGCAGTAAATATATCTTCAGCAGAATTAGAGATAGGATATGTATTCCCACATAATCCATTCATACCACCTCAAAATAAAACTGTTTATTCTACTCTCATAAATCAATCTACGGAAGTTGAGATTTTGATGGAGAATAGATTGCCGAAGATGAAAGTTATAGATTTCCTTACTGGAATATTTAAGGTGTTTAACCTTACTGCTTATTATATAGATGATGAGGGTGATCCTGATTTTGGCAAAATATATGTGGATACTTTAGACAATTTCTACGAAGATGCGCTAAATAATCCATTAAAAGGAATTATAGATTTAGATAAATATTTAGACGTTAAAGAACATCAAGTTGATTCAGTATTGCCATTTACAGATATAGAATTCAAGTATCAAGAAACCAATGTTGTTTTGATGGAGAATCATTTCGAACAATTCAATGAAGTTTTTGGTGATGCAGAATTTAACGTTAGAAGGGCTTTTCCTGGAGAAATAGACAGAGGAACTAAATACGAAATAAAAGTTCCATTTTCCCATATGAAATACGAAAGAATATTAGATACTGGAAGCTCTGGAGCTGTAACTGATATTCAATGGGGGTATTGTGCTAGTGGTGAGTTTAATGCTGATACAGGAGTTACTCCACCTACTGGCGATTACGACACTACTACAATAAAGCCATTATTATTTTATGGGATTAGAGAAACTTCTATATCTACTCAGATAAATTGGTTATATGATAATCTTGGTACTCCAGCAAGTGAAGGAATTGCTAACTATTGGAGACCATCAAACGCAAGTAATACTGGAGATTCTTCAACTCCTCCATCATACACATTAAACTTTGACCAAGAGTATGACGAATGGCTTAGAAAGAATTTTGGTGATAGTAGTAACTCATTGTTCGAGAAATTTTATAAAAAATATGTTGAAGGTGTATTTAATGCTGCAAAAAGGATTTTTAAGGTTAATACATATTTACCTCCAAATATTCTCGTAAACTATAGATTGAACGATCAGATTAAGATACAAGACCAGATGTTTCGGATTAATTCTATAACGACTAATTTAATGACTGGCAAATCACAATTAGAATTGTTAAATATATTCCAAGACGAAATAGTAGAATGATAAAACAAATATTAGAATTACTAAATGCAACTGATTGGTATGGGGTATCTGAGAATGTAGATATCGCCAAAGGAAAGTATAAGGCTGTATCAGATTGGTCAGAAGCTAAACAACAGATAAAGAGATACTACTATGGCAGATAAGAAAATAATTGCTATTGAGATAAAGGTTTCTGAAAGAAACGCAGCTAAAACAATTAATACCACAAAAAAAGCTGTAGATGATTTGGCAGATTCTACCATAAGACTAAAGAATGCAAATAAAGATGGTAGAGCGCAAGCTGGACTTAATAATGCTATTCTTATTGAAACTGGTCGTGTTGCCTCAGATGCTGCTTATGGGATTCAAGGTGTAGCAAATAACATTGGTCGATTAACAGAATTGTTTCAAGAATATGCTAGAACTGGTGGAAAAGGAGGTGTCGGGGGGGCTTTTGCAGAATTAGGAAAATCTTTATTTGGAGTTGGCGGTATTATTATTGGATTTCAATTATTGTTATCTTATTTACCTAAACTAATAAGAGTATTTAAAGATTGGGCATCAGAAATAACGGTTGTAAATAAAGCATTAACAGATGCGACTGAAATATATGGGGATCAAATAGGTAGATTGGAAACTTATGTTGAAATGTTGAATGATTCGACAGTATCTGAAGAACAGAAGGCAATTATACTTAAAAAAGTTAATGATGAACACGAAGGTCTTAATCTTAAATTAAATGAGACTAACACATTAACAGATGAATCTATAAGAAAAACAGAAATTCTGACAGAAGTATTGATTAGAAAGGCTAAATCACAAGCCATATTAAATGAAATAGAAGCAAAATATATAGAACAGTTTAAATTACAAAATTCTTCTTTAGTAGAATCTACTGGATTTTTAGAAGTATTACAAGGTTTATTGGCAGGTGTTGGAAATGGAGTTGCAGGTATTAATGTGATGGTTGGTGCATCTGCTAAAAAAAGAGATAAAGATTTAAAAACAATAGCTGATGATATTGATAAACTACAAGAAAAATTAAAAGAGTTTGGAGTATTTCCTGATGCAGATAAAAAACTAAAAGGAAGAGTAGCTAACTTTAAGCAGCAGCTTTTGGATTTATCACAATTGGAAGAACAATTTAGACAACAATCTGAACTTACATTTATATTAAATGAAGAGGAAAAGATAATTAAACAACAAGAATTTGCATTAAGAGATTTAGATATTAGAGTTCAACAATTTAAAGATAGACAGAAATTAAGACTAGATGAATATTTAGAAACTCAAAAAGATGAGAAAAAGAGAGCAGAAGCTATAGCCGAATATTTAGATTCTATAAATAAAGCAGATCAAGAGGCTGCTGATGTTAGGGTTCAAATATTTGCAGCTACAGATACTAAACTAATAGAATTAGAAGCTAAACATTCAGAAAGAAGCTATAATGCAAACAGAAAACGGCAAGAGTTAGAAATAGAAAGCTTAAAATATTCTTTAGATGCTAATCAATATTATCTTAATGAAAAGATGTATATGATTCAAAGGGATATAGAGTTTGAGAAACTTAGACTTAAAACTGCTCAATTGAGTATTGATCAAAGAGCTGAATCTGAATTAAAATTAGCTGAATTACAAAAACAACTTAATGATACTCAATTACAACAAAAAGTAGATTTTATAAATGAGAATAAACGAATAGATTTAGAATATGTTGGTTTTGCTCAACAAACTGCACAATTATTATCTACTATAGCAGGAGAGAATGAAGAATTACAAAAAGCTGCTTTGCTTGTAGAAAAAGGAGCGGCTATAGCAGATATTGTTATTAAAACACAATCAGCTAATGCCATAATAAGAGCGCAAGCTGCTGCTGCTGCACCTCCTGGATTAAATGCAGGATTTATAGCACTTGGTGAGGCGCAAATAGTTAGAAATAATATTGGAGCAGCATTATCTATAGCTAATATTTTAGCAACGACATTAACTTCATTTAAAAGACCTGGTGGAAAAGAAGGTGGAGGAGGTGGCGCTGTTAATGTAGAAGCACCTGATTTTAATGTTGTAGGAGCGTCTCCAGAGAGTCAATTAGCACAAACAGTCGCAGGACAGCAACAAAAGCCTTTAAGAGCCTTTGTAGTAGGTAAAGATATAACAATGCAACAAGAACTCGATCGTAATATTGTAACAACAGCAGGACTTGGTGGTTAATTTAATAATATGAGAATAATAGAATTACTTATTGACGAAGATGAATTGTTATCAGGCATCGAAGCTATTAGCATAGTTGATCGACCAGCAATTCAAGAAAACTTTATAGCTCTTAGCGAGCAAACTAAAGTAGAATTAGCAGAAGTAGATAAAGAAAAGCGAATCCTTATGGGTGCGGCATTAATACCAAACAAAAATATCTACAGAGCTGATGGCGAGAATGAATATTATATTTATTTTTCAGAAGATACTGTTAGAAAAGCATCTGAATTGTTCTTAATGAGAGGCAATCAAAATAAGTCTACCTTAGAACACGAAGCAGAGCTTTACGGACTATCTGTAGTTGAAAGCTGGATTATTGAAGATCAAACCCACGATAAAAGTAGAAAATATGGTATGGAATTGCCTATTGGAACTTGGATGGTCTCTATGAAGGTTAACAATGACGATGTTTGGAATAACTATGTTAAGACTGGCAAGGTAAAAGGCTTCTCTATTGAGGGATATTTTACCGATAAAGTAAATATGAGTCAAGTTAATGAAATTAGCGAAGAAGAAGCAGAAGATATTTTAGTCGAAATGGCTGATTATATCGCTTCTAAACGGCTTAAATTAGAAACCTATAGTGATTATCCACAAGGAGTTGTAAACAACGCTAAAAACGCCTTAGAATGGGCTGATAAGAATGGTTGGGGTTCTTGCGGTACTGCTGTTGGCAAAAGAAGAGCTTCTCAACTAGCTTCAAGAGAGAATTTAACTGTTTCTACAATAAAAAGAATGTATAGCTTCCTTTCTCGTCATAAAGGAGATTTAGATGCCTCAAAAAGCTACTCAGATGGATGTGGTAAATTGATGTATGATGCTTGGGGAGGAAAAGCAGCACTTAGATGGAGTAAAAGTAAATTAAAATCATTAGGAGAGATAGATGGCGACAATTAGAAATACCTCATATAGAGTTCACGTTCAAGACACAGATGAAACAGAAGTAGCTTCAGTAAATATTGAAAATGGAGCGATGTTGCGTACAGATAATGCCTTATATATGGGGCATAATGGTCAAAATGTAATAGTATATCCACAAACATTAGGAGCTTCTGTTGGATTAGGCTGGGCTAGATATGATGATTCTGTTTATACCTCTTCAAATAAGTTAGATTTAGTTGATGGGGTAGAAGTTGTAATTCCAAATAATGCAGGAAGTGTATATAAAAGCCATTCATCTATAAATTTTTATAACAGCTCTACTCAAAAAGTGTTAGCTGTAAATGAGAATGACACTTATATGATGACTGTTGTATTTAGATGTTCTGCTCCAAATGCGAACCAAACTTACTTGAGTTTACATTTCGAGGGAGGCAATGGAACTCCTTATGATAGAATTAGAGATGATGTTAACTTTCCTAAGGGAAATGATGTTGACCACGACTTTCACGGTGTATTCCAATATTACGCAGATAGTAGTTTTCTAACTTATGGTACTGATTGGAAAATTACAGCTGTTGGAGGATCAGCAAAAATATGGGATATTATCTTTTTTATACAACGTACTCAAAACGCAGGACTATGATAAAGAAAAGAAGAAACTACGTTAAATCGAGAACATCTCCTAAGGGAGGTAAAAGAGGGTGTTTATGTGCTGATGGTCGTACATATTCAAGTAAATGTTGTGATGGGTCTTTAGAGGGTCAAGGAATTGGCAATATTACAGGAACATCTAACTAAAAATCTAACACACTATTGTAAATCAATTACTTTATAAATTATAATAATTATTATGAACGCAACAACTATTTTGAACGAAATTCTTCAGAAGTTGTCTGTGTTGACAAAAGAAGATGAGCTTAATCAAGAACTATCTGAGCAAGAGGTTCAAGAACAAGCTCTCGAAACTGTTAGCGAGGCTACTGAAGAAGTAAAAGAAGAGCCTGCTGAGTTATCAGAGGAGTCTGTAGAGGCTGCTGATGATGCTGTAGTAGAGGAAGAAGCGAAACTAAATGAAGGTTACGTTTCTGAGGAAAAGTATATGGCGGATATGGAGGCTTTAAAGGCTGAAATCGAAGCTATAAAGAAAATGGTAGAGGTTGAAATGAGTGAGGTTAAGAAAGAAAAAGAAATGCTTTCTGAACAAGTAAAAGAACTCTCTAAAGAGCCTGCTGCTGAACCTATTAAACATAATCCAGAAGGTGAGGAAGTAAAGAAATTTAACTTTACCTATGGGCAAAATAAGCCACAGTCTACATTTGATAGAGTAATGGCAAGAATTAGTAATAACAAATAAATAAATAAATAAACAAAAATGGCTACAACAACTTCAATTACTACAACTTATGCAGGCGAATTTGCTGGTCAGTATATCGCTGCTGCTTTGTTGGAAGGTGCTACTATCGCTAATGGTGGTATTACCGTAAAACCTAACGTAAAGTTGAAAGAAGTAATCAAAAAAGTATCTACTAACGATATCGTTAAAGATGCTTCTTGTGATTTTGATGCAACTTCAACTCTTACTCTTGCTGAAAGAATCCTTACTCCTGAGGAACTTCAAGTAAACTTACAACTTTGTAAAAAAGACTTCCACGCAGATTGGGAAGCTGTTCAAATGGGATACTCTGCTTTCGATAGCTTGCCTCCTTCATTTGCCGATTTCTTAATTGGTCACGTTGCTGCTAAAGTTGCTCAACGTACTGAAACTTCTATCTGGAGTGGTTCAACTGCTACTAGCGGTCAATTTGATGGATTGGTTACTTTAGCTACTGCTGATGGTGATGTAGTAGACGTAACTGGTACTACTGTAACTGCTGGTAACGTTATCGATGAGCTTGGTAAAATCGTAGATGCTATTCCTTCTGCTCTTTACGGAAGCGAAGACCTTTACGTTTACGTTTCTCAAAATATGGCTCGTGCTTATGTTCGTGCTTTAGGAGGATTCGGAGCTTCTGGTTTAGGTGCTAATGGTATCAACTCACAAGGTACTCAATGGTGGAACAATGGTGCGCTTTCTTTTGATGGTGTAAAATTGTTTGTTGCTAACGGTCTTGCTGATAATACTGCTATGGCTGCTGAAAAATCTAACTTATTCTTTGGTACTGGTCTTCTTTCTGACTTGAACGAAGTAAAAGTTTTAGATATGGCTGATCTTGATGGATCACAAAACGTACGAGTAATTATGCGATTTACTGCTGGTGTACAATATGGCATCGGTTCTGATATCGTTCTTTACTCATAATTAATTAGATTCAAATAACTTTAAGGGTGGGTGAGCCTAGAGCCTACCTGCCCTTTTTAATAAAAAAAAGATACTATGGCTTGTGATTTAACTGGTGGAAGATTAAAACCCTGTAAAGACGCTGTAGGTGGTATTAGAAAGATTCACTTCGTAGATTTCGGAGACTTAGGAACAATTACGGTTGGTTCTAGCGATGAAATTACAGATATAAGCGGAACTTTTAGCTATCACTCATATGATGTCAAAGGGAATTCTTCCTTAGAAACAAATATTCAAACTTCTCTAGAGAATGGTACAACATTCTTTGAGCAAGTAGTAAACATCACTCTACACAAATTATCTAAAGAGGATAACAAAGAGCTTAAATTAATGGCTTATGGTAGACCTCACGTTTTTGTAGAGACTTTTGATGGTAGCGTTCTTTTAGTTGGTAGAGAACACGGAGCAGAAGTTACAGGAGGTACAGCGGTTACAGGAACTGCAATGGGCGACCTTCAAGGATACACATTGACTCTTACTGCCAACGAAATAACAATGCCTAACTTTGTAGATTCTCCCACTTCTGCTGATCCTTTTGCAGGTATGGCGAGTGCTACAGCGACTCAATCTACTCAGCGTTCTGTATAGATTATAGAGTTGGATTTCAATTCAATAAGGGGGTTTTTGCCCCCTTTTTTTGTATCTTTACAAAAACAATTCAATAGAGGTAAGTTATTTTGAATATGGATATATTACCTACATCAGGAACACAAGAGTTAAAGATTATTCCTCGTAAGGATGCGGAAGCTCCAGTCATTAAGTTGTACGATAAGGCAACTAGAAAGACAACTACAGTTACTCCTACTAAGTCACTAGATGGAGACTATATGGTATTAACAGGAACATTTAACTTAACTGAGGACAGTCTCTACTCATACAGAGTTCAATTATCTAGCGAAGATGATGAAGAGATATATAGAGGTTTAATATATTGTAGTGACCAAGAATCCTTAGATAAGTATTTTATCAATAGAGATGAGTACATTGAGGAAGATAGTTTTGATAACGAATTTGTAATTATATAATGGCAAGAAATAACCACAAAAACTCAGTTAATAGAGTGAAGGATGCAATTCACGTTGTTAATCTTTCATCTTATACAGCTCCTGAAGTTGTAGAGTCTAAGAGATACGACTGGGTAGAGTACGGAGAGGACAATATGTATTTTCAATATCTTATAGAAAGATATAATGGCTCTCCAACAAATAACGCAGCAATCAATGGGATATCTGAGATGATATACGGAAGAGGATTAGATGCCACCGATTCAAAGGAAAAGCCTGGAGAATATCAAGAAATGGTAGATCTCATCAAGAAAGATTGTATGAAGAAGGTTTGCTACGATTATTATATGATGGGTCAGGCTGCCTTACAAGTTATATATAGTAAAGATAGAAGTAAAATAGCTAAGGTTGCTCATATTCCAATTGAAACGCTAAGAGCTGAAAAAGCTATTGAAGGAGAAATAAAAGCATATTACTATTCTAACGATTGGAGTAAAGTTCGTTCTAACGATAAGCCTAAAAGAATATCAGCATTTGGCACTAGCAAAGATTCTATTGAAATACTTTATATTAGACCATATAGAGCTGGATATTACTACTATAGTCCAGTTGGCTATCAAGGAGGATTACAATATGCTGAATTAGAAGAAGAAATTGCCAATTACCATATAAGCAATATACAGAATGGTTTACAGCCAAGTATGTTAATTAATTTTAACAATGGTACTCCTGATAAGGAACAGCGTGATGCTATTGAGAGAGCTATCTACGAGAAATTTAGCGGATCATCTAATGCTGGCAAATTTATATTAGCATTTAACGATAGTAAAGATTTAGCCGCTACAATAGACCCAGTAGTTATAAATGATGCTCATCAGCAGTATCAATTCTTATCTGATGAGAGTATGAAGAAAGTGATGGTTTCTCATCGTATTATATCTCCAATGTTGGTTGGTATTAAAGACCAGACTGGACTCGGTAATAATGCTGAGGAATTACAAACCGCATCTATTCTTATGGATAATACCGTTATTAGACCAATGCAGGTAACAATCCTTGATGAATTGGCAAAAATACTAGATTACAATAATATTAACCTAGATATTTACTTTAAGACTTTACAACCGCTTGAATTCACAGACTTAACAAACGCATTGACTGATGCCGAAATTGAGAAAGAAACTGGAGTTAAAAAAGAGGATGTACAGATAGAAGATAAAAAAGTAGATAAACAAATTGAAGAATTACAATAATGGCAACCGCACTATTTATAAAAAGAGCTGATTTAGTTAAGAATACTGCCTTAAGCGGTAGTGTAGATACAGATAAATTTATTCAGTTTGTTAAACTTGCTCAAGAAATTCACGTTAGAAATTATCTTGGTACTGACTTATACAATAAGATTAGTAGTGATATTATTGCAAGTAGTTTAGCTGGTGATTATTTGGACCTGGTAAATGACTATATTCAGCCAATGTTGATTCATTTCGCAATGAGCGAATATCTTCCTTTTGCGGCATATACTATTGCTAACGGAGGTGTTTACAAGCATACTTCTGAGAATTCTACTCAACCAGTAAAGGAGGAGATAGATAGTTTAATTGCCAAAGAAAGAGATTACGCAGAGTACTATACCAATAGATTTATTGAGTATATGAGCTTTAACGCTAGTAGTAAATTTCCAGAATACTACTCTAACAATAACGAAGATATATATCCAGATAAAGATTCATTATTTCAAGGATGGGTACTATAAAAAAGAAGAAGCAATACAAACCTAAGAAAGAGAACATTATTAAATTAAGTAATTACTTAAAAAAGAGAAATGGCGAACTTAATAAATTGGGGTAAAATATATTGTGAGATGGAGTCTGACAACTCCTTCGGTGCAAATGAGCAATGGTCTACGTTTGCTATTCCTGATATATCAGCTCCTACTTGTTGGGCATCTGTTCCAGTAACACCTTTTACTGCGGATATGATTAGCTATTTTGGAGGGGCATTAACAGCAGATACAATACAATTTAAAGCAGATATAACGCAATTATAAAAAATAAAAGATGGCACAACAATTAGTAAATATCGGAACAGTAGCTAATGATGGCACAGGCGATCCATTAAGAACAGCATTCGATAAAATCAACGACAACTTTACCGAACTTTATAGTGATGAGAATACTGGTGAGGTTAACTCTATTACAGCTGGAGAAGGATTATCAGGAAATGCTATAGTAGGAGCGGTAATCTTAGATGTTAATGTAGATGATTCTACAATAGAAGTTGCTTCTGATAATATTCAAGTAAAGGATTTAGGGATTGCAACTGGCAAGATAGCTAACGATGCTGTAACTTTTGCCAAATTAGAAAATAGATATACTGCGCTTTCTGCATTAGGAAGTGGTTCATCTTTCTCTATTGACTTCTCAGCAGCTACAACTTTTACAGCTACAGCTAGTGCGAATGCAACATTAACAATGTCAAACGCAGTACAAGGACAAGTAGTAGATATTATCTTGAGTGGTAATTTTACAATTACTTTAGCTGAAACTGGTTCTACATTTAACAAAGTAGGAACATTAAGCTACGATGGAACAACAACAAATATTATTCAAATTATCTGTACAGATGATAGCTCAGGAAGTAAGATTTATCATTATGCAGTAGCACCATATACATCATCAACATCAGTATAAAAAAATAAAATATGAAAGCAATACAAATAGGAGGAGCAATTAAGAAATATACTAAAGTGCCAAAAGAATGGGGTGCTATTATTGGTGGATTCGACTTATTATCTGATGATGAACTTAAATCTTATGGGTTCTATGATATTGTTTCACCAAGCTACGATTCAGCTACTCAACATCTTGGAGACATCGAATGGGATGAGGCAAATAGTGTATTTACCTATCCAGTAATCGATAAAACTTGGACTCAAACAGTTGCCGAATTAAAGGCAAATAAAATAGCTAATTTAAAGTCAATTTATAATACAAAGTTATCGGAAACGGATTGGTACATTGTAAGGTCTCAGGAAGGTATTTCTGTGCCTCAAGAGATTCTGGATGCTAGATCAGCATTAAGAAGTGAATGTGCAACCAAAGAAGATGAAATCAACGCTCTTACAACTAAGAAGGCTGTTGTATCATATTCTTTACCAAACTTTATCTAATGGCTTTAAATAAGAAATTTTTTACAACTGGAGGAATCGTTGCATCTTCACCCACCGAAGGTGCATTCGACCCACTACAAAACTTTGAAACTGTAACCTATACAGGAAACGGTTCTACTCAATCAATAACATCTTTAGATTTCCAACCTGATTTGGTGTGGATAAAGCAACGGTCAGCGGCAGGAAATCATTCAATATTTGATTCAGTAAGAGGTGTACAAAAGTATTTGCTTTCAAATTCTACAGTACAAGAAACTGATTATAGTGGAGATAATGGAGTAACCTCTTTTGATTCAAATGGATTTACCGTAGATGATACGGGGGTTATTGATTATAGTGTGAATCATTCGGGAACATATGTATCTTGGTGTTGGAAAGCAGGAGGTGCAGCAGTATCAAACACAGATGGTACTATAACAAGTTCTGTAAGTGCAAATCAAGCAGCAGGGTTTAGTATTGTGAAGTGGACTGCGCCATCAGATTATACACAAACAGTAGGACACGGACTTTCACAAGCCCCTGAATTAGTAATTACTAAAAATTTAGGTAGTTCTATTGATTGGTATGTTTTTTATGATGTTGTTGATGGTAGTGTAGATTATATGAAT
>Ga0070751_1001651_pt1 | contig 13087 bp, 16 predicted proteins | sample VirMetDEL_Aug_28_FD_78514 | JGI IMG/M metagenome (GOLD analysis project Ga0070751, IMG submission 78514) | Aqueous microbial communities from the Delaware River and Bay under freshwater to marine salinity gradient to study organic matter... | ecosystem: Environmental > Aquatic > Marine > Coastal...
TCATAACCAATTTTACTGGTAACGGAACTTTCACTGCAAGATCAGGTCAAACTACTGTTGACGTTATGTTAGTTGCCGGAGGCGGTGGCGGCGGAAACGTTGGAGGAAATACAGCCGGAGGCGGCGGTGGCGGTGGCGGCGGATTTCGTATCGTTACTAATCATCCAACACCTGCTTCAGGAGTACCTGTTACTGTAGGTGGCGGCGGAAGTGCCACTGCTAAAGGAGCTAATTCTACATTCGGTGCAACCGACCCAATATCTTCAACAGGCGGGGGCCGAGGTGGTGGATTTACATCAGGAGACGCAGGCGCTGGAGGATCTGGAGGAGGATCACCAGGAACAGCCGGAGCAGGAAATGAAGGAAGTTATTCTCCACCAGAAGGAAACCCTGGTGGTACAGCAGGAGGTGCACCATTATACGCCGGAGGCGGTGGCGGAGGTGCTGGAGGTGTCGGAGGAAACGGCCCAGCTTATCCAGGCAACGGAGGAGCCGGAACTCCATCAGATTTTAATAATCCAGGAACACCATCAACATTTTCAGCAGGAGGACGATCAGGAAGATATCCTGTATCTCCACCAGCAGGACCAAATGGTGCAACTAATACTGGAGAAGGTGGAAAAGGTGGAAACTCTACTATTCCACAAGGAGGTAGTGGTAGTGCTGGAGGACCAGGTTATGTATCTGTAAAAGAAAACCCAGTTTCTACAGCATCAGGAGTTTGGAATATGTTTGAAGTTTATGATAATGTTAAAGCAGGTACTTGGGTAAATTAATATGGCACATTTTGCAGAAATTAGATCGGACAATAATAAAGTTTTAAGAGTTGTTGTAATTAACAATTCCGATGTTAATGCTAATGGCGGAGATTTATCTGTTGAAGCTGAAACTTGGGTTGCTAATAACACACCACAAGATCCTCTTATAAAAGAAGAATTAGGCGGAGTTTATCCAGAAACCTATTGGAAACAAACTTCTTTTGGAAATAACTTTAGACAAATATACGCTGGAGCAGGATATACTTATGATGCATCAATTGATAAATTTGTTCCAGAAAAACCACATGATAATTGGGTTTGGGATGAACCAAATTGGATGTGGAAACCACCTGTAGATGTACCATTAGATGAAAATGGACCCTATAGATGGGATCAAGAAAACAACCAATGGGTAAGTATAAAAGAAATTTAATATGGCACATTTTGCAGAAATAAAATCAGAAGATAATTTAGTTATAAGAGCTGTTGTTATATCTGATCAAGACTGTGTTAGTCATGGTGGAGAAAACTCTGCAGAATTAGAACAATGGGTAGCTTCTATAACACGTGACTGTGTTATATTAAAACAAGAATTTGGAGGTGTTTATCCAAACACATATTGGAAAAGAACTTCTTACAATACTAAAGAAGGTGTGCATTATACTCAACAAGATAATACATTTGTAGCATCTGAAGATCAATCAAAAGCTTTTAGATTAAATTATGCTAGTGATGAAAGGTTTAAATATGATTCAACTTTAGATGGTTTTGTTCAAGCTAACAAACCTCATGATTCTTGGACTTTAAATACATCAACTGGTTTTTATGATGCGCCTGTAGCAGACCCATCTACAATGTCTCATAATGGTGTTTTATTAAATCCTAAAGTTTGGGACGAAGATAATCAAAGATGGACAGCATTGGACAGTGCAACAGATATAAACTATTATTGGAATACTGAAACAAACACATGGAGTAATATATAATGTCTAGAGGCAATGGCGGACTTATAGGACAAGTTAACCCAATTATTGGTGGTGATGGAGATGGATCATCTTCTTCAATTACATCAAATGGAAGTTATACTATACCTGCTACTTTAGGAGCGGTAACAATTGGAGTTGTTTCTGCTGGAGGTGGCGGAAAGGGGGGTACTAATGTAGTTAGTGGAGGCGGCGGCGGAGGCGGCGCACGTATTATTGAAAATATTTTAACCCCTAACCCTGCATCTGCACCTGTAACTATTGGAGCTGGAGGTTCAAGTAAAGGAGGTGCTTCCTCAATTGTTATTGAAGGTGTTACATATACAGCTACTGGTGGAGGCCAAGCCGGTTTTGTACCACAAGCTAATACTAACGGAGGTTCCGGTGGTGGAGGCGATGCTGGAGGAAACGCAGGTGGAAATGGAAACACAGGTAGTTTTGATCCACCCGAAGGAAATAATGGAGGAGCAGGAAACCCTGCAACTTACCCATCACCTAGTGGAAACTCAGGTGGAGGAGGAGGAGCTGGCGCTGCTGGTCCATCTGCACCACCAAGTTCTGGAGGAGATGGCGGAACAGGATTAAATTTTGTCCCTTACTTTGGACCTCAAGCTGGTATTTATGCCGGTGGTGGTGGCGGCGGAGGAGCCGGTTCATCATCAGGCGGTTCAGGAAACGACGGTGGTACTAATGGAAAACCAGGACCATCTTCTTCTGGAACACCTACACCCGGACCATCTGGTATAAGTAATACTGGTGGCGGTGGTGGTGGCGGCGGTTATAATGGACATCCACAAGGTTCAGGAGCTGGTAATGGTGGTTCAGGAATTGTTTGGGTTAAAAAATTAGCTCCTAAAGCTACAGGAGTTTGGAGCATGAAAACTGCTTTTCAAGCTATAAAAGCTGGTAGCTGGCCTACTTAATCTATTTACTTTAAATACAAAAACGTATATATTTCTTGTATAAAGAGATATGCAATTAAAAAATTATTACTGGTACTTTGATAATGTTTTGTCAAAAAATTTTTGCAACAATTTAATTAAATACGGAAATTCTTTAAGAGAAAAACAAGCTTTAACTTTAGGAATGAAAGATGAAGATGTTAAAGATAATAAAAGACTTGATACTTTAAAAAAAGTAAGAAATTCAAATGTTGTTTGGCTAGAGGGAAAATGGCTTTATGATGAACTTTTTCATTTTGTTCAAATTGCTAATCAAAATGCTGGATGGAATTACCAATGGGATTGGGCGGAACAATGTCAATTTACAAAATATAAACTAAACCAATTTTACAATTGGCATATAGATTCGCATTCAGACCCTTATGCTCAACAAGGTCCATTACAAGGAAAAGTAAGAAAATTATCTATGATAGTTCAATTAAGTGATCCAAAAGATTATGTAGGTGGTGATATTGAATTTGATTTTAGAAAAAATACTCCAGAAGAAAAACAACAAATTATTCAAGCCACTGAAGTAGTACCACAAGGTTCTATTGTTGTGTTTCCTGGTTTTGTTTGGCATAGAGTAAAACCTGTAACTCAAGGAACACGTTATAGTTTAGTGATGTGGTGTTGTGGACGCCCTTGGCAATGATAGATATTGTTGATAATTTTTTACCAAAAGAAGAATTTGAGTCTATACAGAACTTAATGTTACAAAGTAGTTTCCCTTGGTATTACAACAATGGAATTGTTGCTTCAGAAGAAAATAATCCTAACGATCCTTATTTTCAATTTGTTCATTTGTTTTATAAAGCCAATAAAATTAATTCAGATTTTTATCCATTGTTAACAACTTTTTTAATAAAGTTAGATATAAAAGCTTTAGTTAGAATAAAAGCTAATTTAACGGGTAAAACAAAAGAGCATGAAAAACACGGTTACCACAATGATAGTAATAATAATTTAACTTCTATATATTATGTCAATACTAACAATGGTTACACAGAATTTGAAGACGGTAAAATTATAAAATCAATTGGAAACAGGATGATAACTTTTAATTCAAACCTCCAACATCAAAGTGTTAGTGCTACCGATCAGAAAATAAGAGTGGTAATAAATTTTAATTATTTTAAACACGATAACGATACTCCCACATATGCTTAAAATTGTAGATAATTGGTTAAATGAAGACTTAGTAAAGTACTTAGAAAATTATTTTTTATATCGTTTTCCTCATTATTATGGACATAAATCTAACGACGAAGATATAAATTCTTTTTATGTTTCAAGTTTAAATACTCAAGATGCCTTAAATAATTATCTTTTTTTTAAATTAGAAAAAACATTAAATAAAAAATTACAGTTAAATAGAATGTATATTAATATACAACATGAAAACATGACTGGTTCTTTTCATAAAGACGATGGCGATATCACGTGTTTATATATGGTAACAAAAACATTAGCAGACAGTGGTGAATTTGAAATTAAAGGAGAAGATAAAATTAAATTTGTTCAAAACAGGTTAATTGCTTTTGATGCAAAAAAAGAACACAGAGGATTAGCACCTAATAAAGGAGAAGTAAGAATAACACTTGCTTTTAAAACAAATGTTTTATGATGAATATAAAATAACAGACACTGAGTATTTAAAAAGTTTACAAACAGAAGTTAAAAATAACACTATTAAATCATTGAGAAATCGAACAAATGTAAAAGGACAAATGACTTATTGGAATTATTTTATTGATAAAAAAATTTTTAATAAAGTAAAAGATATTACATACAAATATTTTTGGTATGATGCATGGGGGAACATTTTAAATAAAAATGATTATGTAGAAGAACACGACCATATCACTGTTAACCCAAAAATAAAACTTCCTTGTAGTCATAGTGGAATTTTATACCTAACTGATCAAGAACCTGGAACATACTTTAAAAAATACGACGTTACTATTAAACCTGAATTAGGAAAAATAATTATATTTAAATCTAACGTCTTACATTCTGTTAAAAAATGTGATACTTCTAAAGAAAGAATTACATTAGCATTTAATGGAAGAAGAAAGGAAGCTTATGAGTTTAACTAAAACAAATTGGGAATTGTCACAAGATGCAATTGAATGGAGGGGAGCTGTTGGTGCGGTGTTACCTAAACCTATTTTTGAATGGATAAAAAAATCATGTAGTGATGCTAAAGAAAAAGCTAAAAAAGCAAATTATACTTTAGCAGGGCATATTAAAGAAGAATATTTTATAGAAGAAATATCAGAAGATTTTTTAAAATTTATTAATGAACATTGTTTAAATCACGAAATTATTAAAACAATTATTAAAGGACCACAAATGCAAGTTTTGTCTGAAGACAAACCTTTTTATATTGACAGTTTATGGGTTAATTACCAAAAAAAATATGAGTTTAATCCTCCACATACACACTCAGGTTTATTTTCATTTGTAATTTTTATAAAAATTCCCTACAATTTAAAAGAAGAAGAGACTTATTTTAAAGATGTAAAAACAGATACTTTTAATACTCAGCATACATCTAAGTTTGCTTTTTTAAATACAAACTATAGCGGAGCAATACATTGCGATATTTTACCAGTAGACAAAAGTTTTGAAGGCAATATTATATTTTTTAGAGCAGCACAACTTCATCAAGTATTTCCATTTTATACAAGTGATGACTATAGAATAACCGTGTCTGGAAATTTAAGGTTAAAAGTATAACATGAGTTTTAAAGATAAAAAATATACAGTTATTAAAAATGCTATATCAAAAGAATTAGCAAAGTTTGTTTATGATTATTTTTGTAACAAAAGAAAAGTAGCTAGATTTTATTTTGACAATGGTTATTTAGCGCCATGGAGAACTGAATTTGGTGTCTGGACTGATGAACAAATTCCAGAAACTTATTCTCATTATGGTGATATTGCTATGGAAACTTTATTACAAAATTTAATTCCGTTAATGCAAAAAGAAACAGAGTTAGAATTAATTCCTACTTATGCGTATGCAAGAATATATAAAAACGGAGATGTCTTAAAAAGACACAAAGATAGAGTATCGTGTGAAATATCAACAACTTTAAATTTAGGGGGAGATCTTTGGCCTATTTATTTAGAACCAAATAAAAATGTAGGAATTCCTGGTCAAAATGGTTTTACTGCTGAAAGTAATAACCCTGGAATAAAAGTAGATTTAGAACCAGGCGACATGTTAATTTATCAAGGAATGGTTTTAGAACATTGGCGTGAAAAATTTGAAGGAGAAAACTGCGCACAAGTTTTTCTTCATTATAATAATGTAGTTACTCAAGGAAAACAAAATATATATGATAATAGACCTATGCTGGGAGTAACAAGTGAATTTAAAAAATAATGAAAAAATTAATTTTTTTAGGTGGTTTACCAAGAGCAGGAAACACACTATTAGCTTCATGGTTTATGCAGCATCCTAATATAGCCGTAACGGCACACAGTAATTTAGTAAATATTTTATTTCAATTAGAGAATATTAAAAGAGGGGAGTTTCATAAAAATTTTCCTGACGATCAATCTATTAATAATGTACTAGATAACGTAGTTGATCAATATTATTCACATTGGAAAGAAGATGTTATAATAGACAGAGCTCCGTGGGGCACGTTAGGAAATATTAGTTTAATTAAAAAATATATTAAACCTAAAGAAATAAAATTTATTTTTTTAAAAAGACCTTTAAAAGAAATACTAGGTTCTTTTTATAAAATGGGTGGTGTGTATCAAAATATGGAACATGTTATGGCACCCAATCAAATGGTTCAATTTGACTATCGATCAGTAGGAACTGTTTTGCAAGACCCAACTATAAAAAAATTAATTATAGAATACGATGATTTAGCTACTAATCCACAAAATGTAGTAGATAAAATAAGTGAATATTGTGGAGTAGAAAGTATTAAATTAGATTTAAATAATATTCAACAACTTGAACTTAACGGTGTTAAATATAATGATGAACATGTTGGAGCACCTTTACATACAATTAGAACAGATAAAATAGAAAAAGATAATCATGATTATGATAGTATTTTACCTGAAAAAATATATAACAAATATAAATACCTAGATAAAACTTGGGAAAAAACACCTAATTTTAATTTTGTTGATAAATTAGACATTTCAGAAGCTAAAAAATATGTTGGGTCTTTTTTAAAGGATGAATGGGATAAATACACTTTTAGACAAGACACTTTTGAAGTGCACAATCAAACAAAAACTATACCAATTATATATGATGAAAATTTTGATGAAGCTATTTCTAAGGAACACCATCATTATTTATTTTTTAAAAATATATTAGAACCAATAGAAAAATCATTATTACAAAAACACTCTACAGGTTCCATTGTAAGAGCTATTTTAGTTAAGCTACCGGTTAAATGTTCTATTCCTCCGCACCAAGATTATGGCAAGTCTTTAGAAAACACATATAGATACCATATTCCAATCGTCACAAACAAAGATGTGGTATTTACAGTTGGCGGAGAATCTAAAAATTTAGAGGAAGGCTATATATGGGAAATAAAAAACTCAGAAAAAGTGCATTCTGTAACGAACAATGGACAAATTGATAGAATTCATTTAATAATAGACTGGAAAAAATAATATATTTTTTATAAAAGTTATATATAGTGTTCTATTATGTTACAAAAATTAGGGTTTTTACCAGGATTCAACAAACAAGTTACATCAACAGGAGCCGAGTCACAGTGGACAGGTGGAGAAAATGTACGTTTTAGATATGGTACTCCTGAAAAAATAGGTGGTTGGTCTCAATTAGGAGATAGTAAATTAACTGGTGCAGTCAGAAGCCTGCATCACATGGTTAATAAAGACGGTATTAAATACGCTATTATTGGAACTAATAGAATTTTATACGCCTACTCAGGAGAGGTTTACTATGATATACACCCTTTAGTTAATCCATCAGGCACAGCTATCACTAATGCGTTTAGCACTACTAACGGATCACCGATCGTAACACTTACATTTGGTAGTCCTCATAGCTTTGAAGCGGGGGATATTATTTTATTTGGTGATGCATCTACATTTAGTACAATCACTAATTCTAATTTTACTGCTTCAGATTTTGCTGATAAAAAATTTATGGTAACTTCTGTTGTGAGTTCAACACAGATTACTATTACAATGCCTAGTAATGAAACTGGATCTGGCGCTACTACTTCTGGAGGTATTCTTTTTTTTCAATATTACCATGTTGGTCCAGCAGAACAGGTTGGTGTTTTTGGATGGGGTATATCTCAATATGGTGGAACAGCAACAGCTCCTCAAACAACAACTTTGAATGGATCATTGTCTGCTAACTCTGCAGGGACAGGTGGAACAGGAACTAGTATTGTTTTAACATCTGTATTAAATTTTCCAACAACCGGAACTAATTTTATACAAGTAGGTACTGAAGAAATTTCTTACACAGGGGTGAATACAGCGACAAATACTTTAACCGGAATAACTAGAAACGTTAGAGGAACAACAAATTCTTCGCACAGCACAGGAGCTACGGTTACAAACTACAGTGATTTTTCTGGTTGGGGTCAATCATCCTCTAACACAGATACTGTAGCTGAACCCGGTATGTGGTCTATAGATAATTTAGGAAGCACAGCTATTGCTTTAATATTTAATGGAGAGTGTTTTGAATGGAATTCAGATTTAACTAATGCTGTAACAACAAGAGCAACTATTATATCTGGTGCACCAACAGCATCTAGAGATATGTTAGTGTCAACTCCCGATCGTCACTTAGTATTTTTTGGAACAGAAACAACTATAGGTGATAAAACTACACAAGATGATATGTTTATTAGATTCTCGTCTCAAGAAAATATAAATGACTACACACCTACAGCTGAGAATAGCGCGGGTACACAAAGACTGGCCGCCGGATCACGGATCATCGGTGCTAAACTTGGTAGAAACACAATTTACGTTTGGAGTGATACTTCTTTATTTACTATGAGATTTGTTGGAACTCCTTTTACATTTGCTTACGAACAAGTTGGTACTAACTGTGGATTGATTGGTAAGAATGCAGCTGTTGAAGTTGATGGCGCTGCGTATTGGATGTCTGATAATGGTTTTTTTAGATACACCGGTAAACTAGAATCTATGGATTGTTTAGTTGAAGATTATGTTTATGACAATTTAAATACAACATCCAATCAAATGGTTTATGCAGGTATTAATAACTTGTTTGGTGAAGTTACTTGGTTTTATCCGGAAGCTGGCTCTAATGTAAATACACAATCAGTTACATATAGTTATCTAGATTCAACTGCTAAACGACCTATATGGTTTGTAAATGGAAGTCCTTTATTTATTAGAACTACATGGCAAGACTCAGCCGTATTTGGTTTACCACATGCAACTCAATATGATGCAGAAACAGACACATCTTTTGATGTAGTTGGTAACACAGAAGGGGTTTCATATTACTATGAACATGAAAAAGGAGTTAATCAAGTAAGATTAGGAGTGACTACAGCAATACCAGCAAACATTACTTCCGGTGATTATGATATTACACAAAAAGTTGTTAGAGGAGCTGCAACTAATTTAGGAGATCTTAGAGGTGATGGTGAAAACATTATGAGAGTAAGTAGAATTATACCAGACTTTATAAATCAACAAGGAAGTGCTATTGTTCAATTAGATTTAAGAAATTATCCAAGTGATACAGCAGTTAGCTCATCCTTAGGACCTTTTACAGTTACATCAGCTACAACAAAAGTAGATACACGTGCAAGAGCAAGAGCTATAGCTCTTACAATATCCAACACTGCTGTAGATACCAGTTGGAAACTTGGAACTTTTAGGTTAGATATACATGCTGGAGGAAGAAGATAATGATTGATAAAAAATTAAAACCAGTTGTTCAAGGTGGCGTTGATAATTACTTGGGTAAACAACCACAAGTTCAAGCACCTAGAAAATGGCAATCAGCTCCAGATAAACCAGCAACAGAATTAGCTTACATTACAGAAGCAGAAAAAGATTTAATATTAAAAGCAAATATACATGGTGGATTAGAAGGTGGTCCTAACATGGGTCCATCAGGAATTATGTCACTAGATAGTTTTGGTGATGTTGGTGGAGCCGGAGCATCGGGTGGAGATACGAATGCTGGTGGCGGAGCTATGAGTGGCAGAGGTTTTAGTGGTCAAAATACTAACACTACAAGTGATAGAGACTTTGATAAACAAAAAGCAAATCAAAGAGCTGCATTACAAATAGCAGAAAGAGCACAAGCTAATAGACTTGGTTATAATGAAAGAGCAAACATAGCTAATAGAACATATGGACCTTTACAAAAGTACACAGGTGAACGAGGATTTTTAGGTAATCTTTTTAGAGGGGCTAATAAATATGGATACACAGATACATACACATCCGGACCTAGAGCTGGACAAGTTAAGCCAGGATATGCTGGAAGAATTTTAGGAGGACTTGGGAGTATTTTAACAGGTATGCCTTTTGTAGGAGGAGCACTTGGAACTATGTATGATTATGGTAAAGGAATTTTTGGTCCTAAACCAAGAGACATGTCTGAGTTTAATAAATTAGGTTTAGGTGGAGTTAAACCAGGTACATATGATTTTGATCCTGATGCACAAATAAATCAAGATGTAGATACTACAGGGTACTCTAGATTTAGTAACACATCATTAGGAAAACCTAATATAAATAATTTAGAATCATTAATTAATGCAACTAATTTAAATGATTATGTTGGCATTATGGGTTTAGAAGCAGATCTAGACTTACCATCAAATGATTTAATAGCTGATGCAAGTGCACCAGGAAATAATTTTTTATACAATACGGGAAATCCTTACAAGGATAATTTATATGATTCAGAGGGAAACTATGATCCGTATGGTATTAAAGGAGAACCAGAACCAGAAGTAAAAGAAATAGCAATAGGATAATGGCTAAAATAGTACAAACATTAACTAGAGCAAGTGATGAATACGAACAAGACGTAGCACAGTCTTTGGTTAGAGATTTAGATGCAGTTCTTGAAAAATTAAACACAACGTTTCAAGAAGAATTAAAACAGGAGATAGAAGCTAGAAGTTTCTTTTTAGATTAATGGCAGTAGTAAACCAATATAAATTTGCAGGTATAGATAATGATACAAGTGGTAGTGCACTTACACCACTAGGATCTGGTATCCCTGCAGTTAATGAAACTATAGTTATTAAATCAATACTTGTTACATCAGCTGGTACACCAGTTGTTACTGTAACAAACAATAGTATTACAGCTATTAAATCTGCAGCTTTAACTGCTAATGTTACAACAGAATTATTAACCCAACCGCTAATAATAGAAGGTGGTAAAACCTTTACAGTACAATCAAGCACATCCGACTCGTTTGATGTAGCTATTAGCTATCTAAACATTAAGAAAGAGGTAACAACATAATGATAGAGTTAACACCAGATAAGATAATAACAACAATAAAGAACAAAAAAACAGGAGAGGTCTATGAGACTGAAGAAGCTTTAAAAGCTGCTAATATACCTGAAGAAGACGTGCAAAGAGACGTAACAGTTATCATGCCGCCTCTTGATTTGTTCGGAAAAACAAAGTAAACTGACAAAACCATGGGAATAGAAGATATACAAATTTCAGAAAAATTAGAGACTAACGCACCATCTATCAAGTATAGTGGTAATGAAGGTCCTAAATCTCCACAAGAGATGGAACAAATGATTATGGCTCAACTAGAAGAAGAATACGCTAAGTATGTATTTGAAATGCAAGAGCAAGGTATTGAACCTATGTCTATGCAACAGTTTATAGAACAAGCAATGGCTGAAGGACAAATGTCAGGTGGTACTCCATTACCAAATGATCCTACAGGACCAGTATTACCTGACAGACAGATGGCAGCGTATGGTGGTATCATGGGTTTAGATGGTAGACGTAAATATGGTTTTGGAAGTTCACTTAAAAAATTTGTAAGAAAAGTTATACCGAATGAAGTAGCAGACATAGCAGTTAAAGCTGCACCATTTGTTGCTATGATTCCTGGTCAACAAGGAACAGCAGCATTAATGAGAGGTTTAGGTAGATTTGATCAAACAGGAAGTATGAGCGATGCATTTAAACAAGGTGCATTAACTTATGGATTTGGAAAAGTAGCAAGTCCTCTTACTAGTAAAATTCCTGGAATAGGTACAGACTATAGTGGACTTGAAGGTATAATGCAATTTGGTAGAGATGCTGGTAGTAGTTTACAGGGTGGTTACAACGCACTTAAAACTAAATTAGCACCAGCAAACATGTCTAACCCTGCAAATATAGCAGGTGCAAATCAATATGGTGTTTCAACAACCGGTGATGCTTCAATAGCAGAATCTCTTGCTAAAAAAGTAATCCCTCAAGCGGCTGACGTTGCAAGTAAAACCGAAACAGGCGGTATACTAAATACAATTAAAAAATTTGCATTAGACAATAAACTTTTAACAGGTCTTGCAGTAGGAAGTTTAGGAGCGACTGCTCTTATGGGTAATATGGAACCAGAAGAAATACAAGATTTACAAAGAGGTGAAGGTTTAGATGTAGAAGGTATTAGAGCAGAAGTAATAGAAGCATTTAAAGATCCATCAGGTGAAAAACTAGCAGCACTTAGATCTAAGTATCCTTTCTTAGGAACAAGAGAATCTAAAAACATAGATGCTATGGGAAAAGCTATGGGTGGTAGAATAGGTAAAGCCGAAGGTGGAATCATGGACCTTGGCGGTATGGAAAAAGATTACAGAGCTGAAGGTGGGTTTGTACCTATTGGAAAAGCAGAAAAAGCAGATGATGTACCTGCAAGATTAAGTGTAAATGAGTTTGTATTTACTGCAGATGCTGTTAGAAACGCAGGTGGCGGAGATATAGATAAAGGCGCAGAAGTTATGGAAAACATGATGAAACATTTAGAACAAGGTGGACAAGTATCTGATGAGTCACAAGGTATGGCTGGCGCACAACAGATGTTTGAAACATCGGAAAGATTAAGCGAGGTAATATAATGGCTGTACAACAAACACAAGCACTCCCACCACAATACGTAGAAGATCTACAACGAGATTTAGGAACACAGTTAACAGCGTTAACTGCTGCACCCTTAGCCACAGATAAATTTGCACCTCAAGTTGCTGGTCAAGACCAAGCACAAAAAGATGCATACACAATGGCTACAACACAAGGCCAGGGTATAGGTGCGTTTCAACCTTACATTACACAAGCAGGAGCATACTCAGGACCACAAGGTTACTCATCTTTTATGTCTCCGTATCAACAAGATGTTATTGATGCAACATTAGCAGAA
>Ga0070751_1001654_pt1 | contig 13067 bp, 12 predicted proteins | sample VirMetDEL_Aug_28_FD_78514 | JGI IMG/M metagenome (GOLD analysis project Ga0070751, IMG submission 78514) | Aqueous microbial communities from the Delaware River and Bay under freshwater to marine salinity gradient to study organic matter... | ecosystem: Environmental > Aquatic > Marine > Coastal...
ACAGGTAATGGTTCTTATGGTTACTTTAGTGGTGGTCTTACTCCTGGACCTACCGCTTATTCAACAGTAGACCGTATAGATTACTCTAATGACACAGTAACAGCATCAGTAAAAGGACCATTAAGTCTTGCTAGATGGAGTTTAGCAGCAACAGGTAATAGTTCTTTTGGTTACGTCGGTGGTGGTGGCAATCCTAGTACACGATCAACAGTAGACCGTATAGATTACTCTAATGATACAGCAACAGCATCACCAAAAGGACCATTAAGTCTTGCTAGATATGCATTAGCAGCAGCATCTGCAGAAGCTAATGGATTATCTGGTGGTGGTGCTGGTGGTGAAGGAGAATCATTATTGCCAGCAAATAATCCAGTACAAACAAAACCTTATGGGTACTTTGGTGGTGGTTTTTTTGATTCTACTACTACTGAATATTCAACAGTAGACCGTATAGATTACTCTAATGACACAGCAACAGCATCAGTAAGAGGACCATTAAGTCTTGCTAGAGCTTTCTTAACAGCAACAGGTAATGGTTTTTATGGTTACTTTGGTGGTGGTGTGGCCACACCACCTACCTTTATATATTCAAAAGTAGATCGTATAGATTACTATAATGACACAGCAACAGCATCACCAAAAGGACCATTAAGTTCTGCTAGATATTTATTAACAGCAACAGGTAATAGTTCTTATGGTTACTTTGGTGGTGGTCAATCTCCTTCTAGTACATCAACAGTAGATCGTATAAATTACTCTAACGATACAGCAACAGCATCAGTAAGAGGACCATTAAGTGCTGCTAAATTTGGATTAGCAGCAACAGGTAATGCGGATTATGGTTACTTTGGTGGTGGTGCTTTTCCTCAATTTAGTATTGTATATTCAAGAGTAAATCGTATAGATTACTCTAATGACACAGTAACAGCATCATCAAAAGGACCATTAAGTCTTGCTAGGTATAATTTAGCAGCAACAGGCAATGCGGATTATGGTTACTTTGGTGGTGGGCGGGATACTTTATCAACAGTAGACCGTATAGATTATGCTAACGACACAGCAACAGCATCACCAAAAGGACCATTAAGTCTTGGTAGAAGACAGATAGGAGCAACAGGCAGTAGTTCTTATGGTTACTTTGGTGGTGGTTTTCCTCCTGAATCTTCACTAGTAGACCGTATAGATTATGCTAACGACACAGCAACAGCATCACCAAAAGGACCATTAAGTCTTGCTAGAGTTCTTAATGCAGCAGCATCTCCATTTGCAAATGGACTGCCACAATAAATAATAAAAATAAATTTTGTTATGAATCAAAATATTATTGTTATTAATGATTTCTATAAAAATCCAAATGAGGTTAGAAATTTTGCGTTGAGTGCAGAATATCCAAAACAAGATTCTGATGATTACACTTATCCTGGAAGAAACTCACTTCAGGATTTTTATTCTAAAGAAATTCATCAGTGTTTTGAGGAAATACTAAAGGAAGAACTAATACCTTCACAACCTAACGGATATTTTAGAATTTCTTTAAAGCAAGATACTTATAAACAAGACATTCATGTAGATCCTGGATGGAAGTGGGGTGCTGTCATTTATTTGTCAAAACCAGAAGACTGTGTTCCTGAAGGTGGAACATCTTTTTGGAGACATAAAAATCTTAATTGGGAAAGTTGCCCAAGAAATGATGAAGAAGCAAAAATTTATGGATACCCATCTTATAAAGAATCTTGGTGGACAACTGCTTATGGGGATGGTTTAAATAGATCAAAATGGACAAGGTATTTTCTATGTCCTATGAAATTTAATAGATTAGTAATATTCAAAACTCATCTCTGGCATTCTCACAATTATAACTTTGGAGATAACTTAGAAAATGGAAGACTGGTTCAATTGTTCTTTTTTAATTCCACCAAAAAAGACGGATAATATAATTGGTTTAGATAAATGAAGACATATCATTTTATGGCAGGACTTCCAAGGTCAGGAAGCACACTTCTTAAGAGCATATTGGATCAAAACCCAAACTTACATACAAATCCAGTGAGCCCAGTGATGGAACTGATGTATCACACTGAAGAGTACTTTAAAAAATCCGAACAGTATCTTGCGTATGAAAAACCAAAAAATGCTCACAAGATTATAAAGAGTTATATTGAAAACTATTACTATGAGAGAGAAGAAGATATTATAATTGACCATTGTCGTTCTTGGCCAAATAATATTGAAAGAATAAAAACTTATATTACACCAAATCCAAAAATTATATGTCCAGTAAGGGATGTTTTAGAAATACTTACATCTTTTATTGATATGATTCACCGCAATTCAGATCAAACTTCATTTATTGATGAACACTTAATGGAGAAAGGTTTTACTGTTGATGATGATAATCGTTGTAAGTATTTGATGAGTGATGATGGTATTGTAGAGCAATCACTTTGGTCATTATCTCAGGCATTTATAAAGAATGATACAAAACACTTACTACTTGTAGAATATAATGATTTGGTAAATACTCCAGAAGAAACTTTTAAAAGAATTTATGAGTTCTTAGAGTTGGATTATTATTCTCACGACTTTATGAGAATAGAAAATACTCATAGAGAAAAAGAAGATCAATGGAGTTTAAAGGATATGCATTATGTAAGACAAAAACTTCAAAAAACTTCAAAAACCCCAGAAAAAGTTTTATCTTCACATATTCTAAATAAGTATAGCAAACTGGAATACTGGAAGTATCCTGATAGTTTATATCTAAAGAATGGCAGTAACTAATCAACAAGGCATATTTTCCTTAGAGGATGTTAGAATAAGACAAAATACTGGATATTGGCCTACTACTCCTACTTCTTTATCCCCTTATGGGTACTTTGGTGGTGGTGCTACTCCTGGATTTGTCTATATTTCAACAGTAGATCGTATAGATTATACTAATGATACAGCAACAGCATCACCAAAAGGACCATTAAGTCTTATTAGAAATGACTCAGCAGCAACAGGTAATAGTTCTTATGGTTACTTTGGTGGTGGTCAAGCTCCTTCAGGTATACAATCAACAGTAGACCGTATAGATTACTCTAATGATACAGCAACAGCATCACCAAAAGGACCATTAAGTCTTGCTAGATTTTACATAGCAGCAACAGGTAATAGTTCTTATGGTTACTTTGGTGGTGGTGCTTCTTTCCCCCAAGTATCAACAGTAGATCGTATAGATTATTCTAATGATACAGCAACAGCATCAGTAAAAGGACCATTAAGTGTTGCTAGACTTGGATTAGGAGCAACAGGTAATAGTTCTTTTGGTTACTTTGGTGGTGGTAATGGATCATCAATAGTAGACCGTATAGATTATTCTAACGATACAGCATCAGCATCACCAAAAGGACCGTTAAGTCTTGGTAGATCTTACCTTGAAGCAACAGGTAATAGTTCTTTTGGTTACTTTGGTGGTGGTACTCCTGCTTTAGCAACAGTAGACCGTATAGATTACTCTAATGATACAGCAACAGCATCACCAAAAGGACCGTTAAGTATTGGTAGATATCACTTAGCAGCAACAGGTAATAGTTCTTTTGGTTACTTTGGTGGTGGTACTCCTGGTCCACTATCAACAGTAGATCGTATAGATTACTCTAATGATACAGCAACAGCATCACCAAAAGGACCGTTAAGTTCTGCTAGATATGGAGTAACAGCAACATCTCCAGTAGCAAATGGATTACCTACTGGATTGCCAGCAAATAATCCAACACAAATAAGACCTTTTGGTTACTTTGGTGGTGGTTTTAGTCCTGCCCAATATTCAACAGTAGACCGTATAGATTATTCTAATGATACAGCAACAGCATCAGTAAGAGGACCATTAAGTCTTGCTAGATTTTACTTAGCAGCAACAGGTAATGGTTCTTATGGTTACTTTGGTGGTGGTTCTCCTGGTGGTCCACGATCAACAGTAGACCGTATAGATTACTCTAATGATACAGCAACTGCATCAGTAAAAGGACCATTAAGTTCTGCTAGATATAGATTAGCAGCAACAGGCAATAGTTCTTATGGTTACTTTGCTAATGGTCGATCTCCTGCTAATACATCAACAGTAGATCGTATAGATTATTCTAATGACACAGCAACAGCATCACCAAAAGGACCATTAAGTTCTAGTAGGTATAATTTAGCAGCAACAGGCAATAGTTCTTATGGTTACTTTGGTGGTGGTTTTAGTCCTGCCCAATATTCAACAGTAGATCGTATAGATTACTCTAACGATACAGCAACAGCATCAGTAAAAGGACCATTAAGTGTTGCTAGAACTGCCTTAGCAGCAACAGGTAATAGTTCTTATGGTTACTTTGGTGGTGGTTCTCCCTATCCTTTGAAATCAACAGTAGATCGTATAGATTATTCTAATGATACAGCAACAGCATCACCAAAAGGACCATTAAGTTCTGCCAGGTATAATTTAGCAGCAACAGGTAATATTTCTTTCGGTTACTTTGGTGGTGGTATTGTATCAACAGTAGACCGTATAGATTATTCTAATGATACTGCAACAGCATCACCAAAAGGACCATTAAGTCTTGCTAGAATTTCTTTGGCGGCAGCAGCACCAGAAGCTAATGGGATAGCAAATCCAGTATCAGCATCAGCACCAGCACCAGCACCAGCACCATCAGGTCCTCAATTAATAACTAATGGACTTCAATTGAATCTTGATGCTGGGGATAGTTCTTCTTATTCTGGTTCTGGATCAACTTGGTATGATTTGAGTGGTAATGGAAGAAACTTTACTTGGTATTCTACTCCTTCATATACTTCTGGATCAATACCCTATTTTTCAACATTAGGCAATAGATGTACTGGTCCAGCATCAAATTCTTTTGGTATTAATAATACAAGTGGTTATACAATATTTTTAATTTGTCGGCAAAATTCATTAGCTCAATCTTCAGCATTCAAGTTTTATAAAAATAATCTTTCATCCTTTTCTGGTAGAGGTATTTTTGCTCATTGTACTTGGAGCAATGATTATGTCTTTCTTGACCAAGGTGGTTGCTGTAACACTGACACAAGAACTTCTGTTGCAAGTGGTGGTTCTCAAACTTGGAATATATGGACTTTTAGAAGATTTACCAATAGTTCCACAAGAACAATAAGTAAGAATGGTAGTACTTTAGTTACAAATACTGCATCAGCAGCAACAATTGATTTGGATAGTCGTTCTGTTGATTTGGGAAGTACTGATGAGAATGGAGGTAATAGTTCTACTTGGAATGCTAGATTAGGTGGATTTATTGTTTATAATAGAGGACTAAGTGATTCCGAAATAACAGATAATTATAATGTATTGAAATCTAAATATGGTCTATAAATAACTGAAGAATGGTCGGAATTTGATTCTCAAATATAAAATAAATAAGGAAATTGAAATATTGATATGATTGACAATCCTTTGTCTTATGTTCTTATTAAACCGAATGCGATTAATAAAGAAGGACTGCAAGAAATTATATATCACATAGAGTCTTCTTCATCAGAAGATCTTTCTGTTTTTGATGCTCAAGAAACAAATAGAACAGGAAAAACTTCTTGGGCAGTAGATAAAAGTACTAGAGACACACAAATTGTTCCAATGGGAAATTTGTATCCAAAAATTGAAACTTTATTGAGAGAGTGTGTAAGACAAATTATAAATCCATTTTATGACATTGAAGTAAGTAGTAGTGAAATACCACAAATACTTTCATATAGTGTTGGTGGACACTATAAACCTCATATAGATGGAGAAAGTATTTGGGTAAGCCCAAGAGGAGAAAAAATTTGGAAAAAAAGTACTGATAGAGATATATCTACGGTATTTTTTCTAAACAATAACTTTGAAGGTGGAGACTTTGTTTTTTCAGATTTAAAAGTAAGAATAAGACCCGAACCTGGAATGATGGTTTGTTTTCCGTCAAATCATTATTATATGCATGGTGTAGAACCTGTAACAAGAGGAAAAAGATATTCTATAGTAACCTGGTCTACAGTAAAAGGATTACCTTCTATGAAGGATATTAATAGAGATTTGTCTGAGAAATATGGAGTTAATGTAATATAAATATTTAAAAAATTATTTTAAAAAAATGCAATATATTAAGCACTATTGGATAAATTGTAGTACTAACTGTTACTGCTGTGAAGAAAATCCAGTAGAAAAAAGACATCCTGAAGTAGAATTTCCTGGTCTTGATGTAAGAATTTGGTCTAAGGACCCAGATGGAATTGATATATGCATTTCTAAAGTTCCTGATGGAGTCACCTTTAACGAAATTACAGACGAAGAGTCGGGCAAAAAACTGGTACAACAAATCACAGAATCTCAGTTTACTAACATAGAAACTTTGAATTCTCAGGTAAACACTCTTTCAATGGAAATAGAACAAGCAAAACTATCTGGTGATGAAACACTAGCAAATGCAAAAGAAACAGAAGCAAATACTAAAGAATCAGAGTTACTTGCAGCAATTCATGCTCTTTGAATGTAGAATAAATAATCCAAATTAACACATTGACTTCATGTATGGATAACTTTGTCAAATTAGCCCTTGAAAATGGTGGGAGCATTCATCCACTTATAATACCATCTAAAGATTTAAAGGGTCCAGCACTCACAAATCCTTCAGTATATTTGGATGGTGATAAGGTTAGAGTAAACTTAAGAAATATCAATTATACTCTATACCATTCAGAAAAGAAAAAATATGCTCACCCTTGGGGTCCTTTAGTGTATATTCACCCAGAGAATGATATGCACTTGAGGACCAATAATATCATGTGCGAGTTAGATGACAGCATGAACATCACTAGATATGATCATGTAGATACGAGCACCCTTGACAAGACTCCAATATGGGAATTTGTAGGTCTCGAAGACTGTAGAATTGTTAGGTGGGATGGCAAACTATACATTACAGGTGTTCGTAGAGATACTACAACAAACGGACAAGGAAGAATGGAATTGTCCGAGTTGGAGATAACACCAGAAGGTATAAAGGAAGTGTCAAGACACCGTGTACCTGTTCCTGGAGACGATTTAGGTGACGAAAGTTCTTATTGTGAAAAGAACTGGATGCCTATTGAAGACTTGCCTTATCACTATGTCAAGTGGACCAATGGAACTGAAGTTGTAAGATATGACATCAATACAGGAAAAACAGAAAAAACTGCAGTTTCACATTGGAAAGACTTGCCTTGCAGAAATTGTCTTCGTGGAGGTTCTCAAGTAATTCCTTTTGGTGAATATAGATTTTGTTTAACTCATGAAACAGATTTGCACCGAAGCAAGGTTGATAGAAAAGATGCAACTTATAGACACAGATTTGTTGTATGGGATAAAGATTGGAACATTGTAAAGATTTCTAGACTGTTCTCATTCTTAGAAGCTGAGATTGAGTTTGCTGTTGGAATGACAAAATATAAGAATGATTTTCTAATTACATTTGGATTCCAAGATAATGCTGCTTATTTGGTAAGAGTAAATGAAAACTTCGTAACGGAATATATTTTCAATGACTGATAAAAAAGTATCAATTCTCTGTGCGTGTAAGGATAGAGCGGAGGGATTAAATATTGTAATACAGTCGTGGATTTTTCATGAACAAGTCCACGAAGTTATTGTTGTTGATTGGTCATCAAAAAAATCTTTAAATTATCTCACAAAAATAAGCGAAAAAATAAAGGTTGTTACTGTTAAAAATGAAAAATATTTTAACATGCCACAACCACTAAACTTAGCTCTGAGTATTGCTGAGGGTGATCATATTTTAATCATGTCATCCGACTATCTTTTGAACGCATATCCAGAATATAATTTCTTTGAATTATTTGATATTGATGATGAATCATATTTTTGTGGAGAAATTTCTGGATATAATCAAAATGAAGAAGTTTTAGTAAATTCCCACTTTCTAAAATATCTGAGAGGTGCTCTATATGTGAAAAAAGATCATCTTCTGAAAATTGGTGGTTATGATGAAAGTTTTGGAAAATACTATGGAAATGATGATGGTGAAATTGAAAATAGACTCAATCTTTTAGGTTTGAAAAAAATTACATTTAACACTACAAATTGCTATTCAATGATTCATCTTCCACATTCAAATAAAAAAAGATATGAAAATTTTGAATCGTATCATGAAGATAAAAGTGATGAAATTTTTTTGAGAGATTGGTTATCAACTAGATATTTTACCAAAGGAGAAATTGAGTGGAATTTTGAATACTTAATGGCTAATAGGCATATAGTTAAGGGTCAAGAATTTGCAAAAAAAGTAAAGAATCAAGAAATAGAAGCAGGTCACGTTTGTTGTGGTCTGCCAGATTTAGATACATATATTGCAGAAACAAAAACTAAATGGAGAGTTGAAAAGTTGAGCGATCAAATTATTTTTGCAGAAAAGGTGGAAAGATAAAATGGCTTTAGTATCAGTAAAAGAATCATTTAAGAAATATAATATGAATGTATCTGGTGTTATTCACATCGGAGCACATTATGGAGGAGAAAATGGTGGAGAAATTGAAGATTATTTGAGTATTGGTGCGGAAAGAATTGTATTATTCGAACCTTTAAAAGAAAACTTTCAAATTCTAACAAGAAATGCATCAAAATTTCAGGGAAATATCGAATTGCATAATGTTGCATTAGGTAATGCAAATGATTTCGTTACTATGAATGTTTCTAGTAATGATTGTCAAAGTAGTTCTATTCTTAAACCAAAGATTCATCTTGAAGATCATCCAGAAGTTTTATTTACTGGAGAAGAAATTGTAGAACTAAAAAAACTTGACGACTATAACATCAGTAATTGTAATATGATGGTTATTGATGTTCAAGGATATGAACTTGAGGTATTCAAGGGTTCAACAGATACTTTAAAGAACATTGATTATATCTATTGTGAAGTAAACAGGATTCAATTATATGATGGAAATGTTGAAATTGATGAGTTGGATGAATACTTAAGACAATTTTCGTTCAAAAGAGTAGAAACACAGTGGTGGCTTACTCAAAATTGGGGAGATGCACTGTATATTAAAGTTAAAAATAAATTACATAATTTCCCATCCATATATTATATGAGTTTGAAAGAATGTGAGGATAGAAGAGATAATTTAGTCAGTCAATTTGAAAATTATGGGTTGAATTCCAGTATTGGACTTATTTCAGAAAGATTTAAAGATTCTAATGATATAGTTCTTGGCAAATATGTGCATACATTGAATGATGGAACTAAAGGTTGTGCAGTTTCTCACATAAAATCAATTTTTCATTGGTATCATTCTTGTAAGGATGAGATTGGATTCTTTTGTGAAGACGATTTATCATTAGAAACTGTCAAATACTGGAACTTTACTTGGGAGGAGTTTATGAATACTCTTCCTGATGATGCTGAATGTGTTCAACTTCTTACTATTAGAGATGACTTTGATACATTTGAATTGAGAGAAAGATATTGGAATGATTGGGGTGCTACTGCATATATTTTAAAGAGAGATTATGCCAAAAAGATACTAGATCATTATACTACATCTAAGGGAGAATTTAATCTGGAGATTCCAAATTCAGATATTCAACCTTTAGTTGAAAATATCTTATTTACAAATATCGGTAAAGTTTACACAATACCACTATTTGTTGAAGAAAATAAATTTGAATCAACATTTACGTCCGAAGAAGATTCTGATGTAAATAGTGGACAAAAGAATAATCATTTCATTGCTAGTCAAAAAGTATTAGACTATTGGAAAGGTAAAATGAAAAAATCAACTCTAGAGAAACTTTTACTTGAATATGGACTGGACACAGAAAATCCAGAGATCAACTTTCAAGTTGGACTTGAATATGAAAGACTTGGCCATAATGCACCAGCACTCTCATTCTTCTTGAGAGCAGCAGAAAGAACAGATAATGATACTCTTGCATATGAAGCACTAATTCATGGTTCTAATTGTTATGATAGACAAGGTACAAGAGATACAACTGCTAAAGGACTTCTTCAGCAGGCATTGTGTATTCTTCCAGAAAGACCAGAAGCATACTTTTTGATTAGTAGATTTTCTGAAAAGAGGAATTGGTGGCAAGACTGCTATATCTTTGCAGACCAAGCTTTAAGAACATGCAATTTTGATTGTGAACCACTATCTACAGACGTTGAATATGTTGGTAGGTATTCTTTAATCTTCCAAAAAGCATTGTCTGGTTGGTGGTGGGAAAAGGTAGAAGAATCTAGAGAACTTTTCTTGGATTTATTAAACAACTATGAAATGAATGATATGTTTAAGCAACTTACCATTCAGAACTTAGAGATGATGGGATATAAACCAGAAATTAGAACAACACCAACAATAACTATTCCACTTAAAAAAGGTGTAGAAAGTCTATCTAAGTTAATTGCAAACTTAGATTGTTCATTGGAAGAACTTAATGTTGATAACGGTGGATATGAAGAAATCAATGATTACATAGAGAATTTAAAGGCAACTAATGTTTAATTATTATAACTCAAATTTGGGCTATTGACAAGCATCTAATTTCTCTGTAGAATACCTTTGTTAGGGTTCAGGTCAATTATAGCTAAGATTATATGAAGATCATAGAAAGACACAGATATAAAGATAAGGAGATATTTCAGACCAGAAGACTGACTTTTGAACCCTTTAAATATACCGAAAAAAATATGTGTTTGGTGATAGGTTTGATTCGCAAGAATCTATCATCAGACTTACTAAAAGGTAGAAAATCTTTAATGTATCCTGATGACGTAAATTTCAATCCTTGTTATGGTCACTGCTATCATTCAAGTCAAGCATTAGTTTACCTTATGGATACTGATTTGCTATATCCAATGAGTGCTGAAGATTATAGAGGAGAAAAGCACTGGTGGGTACAGAATGGAGATAAAATTTATGATTGTACTGCGGAGCAGTACTTTTCCGTAGGAAAATTACCACCATATGAACAAGGAAAGAAGAGTCGTTGGTATGGATGGAAAGAACGTCCTCAACAAATATCTTTGGAGTTAATGAAGAAAGTATTGGGTCAGCGTTTGTTAACAGATGAAATCATAAATGCTTGACAAATCTCACTGAGCCCCTTAAAATGTTATAGTGATGTGAGGGAGATGCCTCTGGCAGTTTCCTCCCTTACATCCTCTACAAAATGCTACTGGAGCAAACTTTTATGACTACGATTCCTTATCTGATGAAGGTTACTTGTGCTGACCTTGATCTTAAGAACTATGAAGGCCGTTGGGCTATTGAGCACATTAACTCCCGCCAAAAGTACGGGACGTTCGTAAAGTTTTCTTTTCTCGATATTTCAACCAAGAAACTGTACGATGATGATCTGAGCAATACTGCGGTGCGTTCTGAGCAGAACAAGGACGATGCAACTGATGACATCGCATACAGTTATGAAGAACACGGTTGGGATTACAATCCGTTCCCTCCGATTATCTCTACCTCTGGTAAGACTAAGGATGGACGCACTCGTATTCGTGCTGCAATCATTGCTGGTTGGAAGCGTATTCCTGTTGCAATCTTCTCTTATGATGTTGAAGTTTGTGAGGAAGTTTCTGATGTTGTTGATGGTCTGATTGCAAACGACCACCTGATTGCTCGTCGTGCATCAATGAATGATTTTATTTCTGCTGGTGTGTATCTGATTGGCAAGGGCCATATCAACCAAGACCAAGCTTCAATTGATGATTGGTTGTATAACCAAGTTCAGATTGAGCGTTTCTACAGTAACATTGCAGGAACAATCACAAAGATCAGCAAGGCAATTCTTGCACAATCTACTCCTAATGGTGATCCCATCATCGTTGACAAGGATCGCTCTGAGTGGGTTGAATACCTGACTGACTGTAAAGAAGTCAAAGCACTTGGGATTGCACTTCCTGATGCACCTACTCCTTTGAATGAAAACCAACTGGTTTTTTATTCGACTGGTAAGACTAATGCCCGTCGTTGTTGGGTAGACCAAATCCTCTCAAATACTATTCATGGGCATCACACTTACATCGTACTTTATAGTACAGAAAAGACTGCAGAGAAACTGTCTCTAGAGATGAAGGCTTTTGCCAATGATCTTGAAATGTTCTATTCTCAGACTGTGAAACTTATCAACAGTCAGTTGAGTGGTATTCAGATCTCTCTTCCAGAGTCTCGTCCTTTCACTATCGTTGGTGCAATTCCTCAGTTTGCTGATGATGATACTCACAAAAAGTTGCGTTCTCTGAAACGTCTGATTCCTCTGGATAAATTGTGAAGAAATGAGACCTTAGGGTCTCTTTTTTTATCTGAGCCACTTAAACTGTTCTAGTATTAGATTCCACTACCCAAATGAAAACCGATCTAATTTGTGTCAAACCAAAGTCATCAAAAGCAAAAAATCGTTTTGCTAACATGATGGATAGTCTTCACACATGTAGAGTGGAGAATCGTAAAGATGGAAAAATGTTCCTTGCATCTATCAATGGTAAATACTGGTTCTGGATGAGTGAGGGATCCGATGATCATTGGGAGGTTGTTAAATAGATGTAATCGTGGAGGATTGCCATGTTAGAGTTAATGCTATCTCTATCACTTTCTTGCTCTGATTTTAATAGAATTGCAAACAAAATGTTTGATAACAATTCGATTACCCAATCAGAAAAGCAAGAGATTCTACAAACTCTTAGGGAATACTCAGATTGTCCCATTGAATTAGAAACCAAATGAAAGATCAGAAAAGTATTCCTGACGGTGAATCTAAAGAAGATAAGATGTTAAGAGGACTTGACATCTTTATTGAATCTGTTCATAAACCAGATTCATCACTTCGTCAATGTGCACATAATCAAAAGTGCTACAATGAACTGATGGAGGTTAGGGAAGAAGTTCTTAAGTATCTTCATACAATGAGGTGTAGATATGGCGGACACTGATCCTACAGCACCTTGGTATGAATTCATCTCTTATTTGAGATGTTGTGAAAGTTTGGGTGTTAGACCATCAATGCAAAGATTTCTTTACTATCA
>Ga0070751_1001657_pt1 | contig 13047 bp, 15 predicted proteins | sample VirMetDEL_Aug_28_FD_78514 | JGI IMG/M metagenome (GOLD analysis project Ga0070751, IMG submission 78514) | Aqueous microbial communities from the Delaware River and Bay under freshwater to marine salinity gradient to study organic matter... | ecosystem: Environmental > Aquatic > Marine > Coastal...
GAAGGCAAGGTTGTTCTGGTCAACCCCGCCGAACCTCGCCTCTCGGGTTCCCTCGGGGCGGTCAACCCGGATCATGTCTCCGTCATCGGCGTTCAGGATCCGGTCCCCGTCATCATCAGACCCAGCGGCAACTAGGGTGACCGTCTTCTGGCGATCTGACTGCCGCACCAACTTCCGGAAAGAGCGGTTCAGCGCATCGTTGAGATCAACAAGGTTGGCAATGGGGGGAAGAGGCATCAGGTTGCCGCTGACATCCCCAAGGCTCAGGGGGATATACGGCCCGATCTCCGGCCCCTTCCACTCGATCTCCCGGATTGGGGTGTCCATGATCGGGACGCCTCGACCGTCGCAGGGGAAGGTGAAGATCTTGCCCTCGTAGGGCATGTAGATGTCCCACAACTCCAAGACATCCTTGGCCCGGGTGTACGTCGAAGTGCCGTAAGACTGCTTCGAGTCAATCGAACTGACCTTTGCTTCGCCGTACTCGTTGTACGACTGCGTCTGCTTAGGCGTCGGCTTCCTTTCAAACTCGAACGCACCCGAGTCAAGGGCCTCTTCATACGGCAACTCGTATCGGTTGCCTGCAAACTGCATCCCTTCCCAGTGCTTGGAATTCATGTCCAGCACAAGGTCATCCATGTCCACCGCGTCCATGAATGGGAATCCCGCATCATGCAGGTACCCCGGCATCTCGCCAAGGTTCTTGTCCGTGATCCCGATCTTCGCAACGCCGAGGCCGAACAGGGCATCGAACACCACGGTGTTCATCGAATTCTGGAAGTCCATCTCCTTCATGACCTTTGTCATTGCGAGTTGAAACTTCCGAGCCACCGGCCTCAAAGACCTCTTCTCGGTACGGATCCGAACCGACGGGTTTGCCGTGACCAAGTTTCGGCGATAGATCTGAACCGCCATCTCAAGCATATTCACGGGAATACGCTCGCTCGTCGCCTCGCCGTTGTAGTGACGCCCGAGGAATGTCTTCAGGTTTCTAACCCGTTCTTCGCGGAACGGGAGCATTCGCAGGCGGGACCACTCAAACGCCTGAGACAGTTTCTTGAAATCGCTCACCATTGCTTCGCTTTCTTCTTGGCTTCCTGCTGCCTACGACGCCGATACATCAGGGAACCCGGGGTTATCGCTGGCTTCGGGGCCTTCTTGTTGCCCTCGTAGCCCATGGAAAGACAAAGCAACGCATCTGCGGTAGCCCTGTCGCCGTGGTTGAACCGTGCGCCGGAAGAATCTCGAATGCTTACCGATCGAGTGTGTTCAATTCCGCCACCTGCCATATAAACAATCTCAGCACATTCCGCCAATGCTTCTTTCGATCTATTGATAAAAGACTCAGAAAAAATCTGTCTCCGGTAGTTCCCAAAGAGAGTCAACTTGGTTTCCCTCGTCGGAACCCAACCCATCATCTCGCTCTGCTTCTTGATCGACGCCCCCTCCTTGCGTCGATACCAAATCTCCCGGTGGCCCAACTCAACCACCACGTCGCCAAAGATCCGGCCCGGACCAGCGGCCTCCCAGCAAAGCAACGCCGGGAGGCCGTATTGGTCACGAAGCCAACGCGCCAGAGCCACCGCATACTTCGCCAACTGATCAGGCCTCAGATTCGGCACGGCAAACTCGCCGATCTTCTCTCTTGTCTTTCTGTCTCCGATGGACAGGCAAGAATTGCTCGACCCCGTTCCTGTAGCAATATCAATCCCTACCGCATAGGAGCGGTCCCTAGGCATGTCACCGGCATGATCCGGGTGGGCCCACAGTTTCAACCGGCCACGGGGGGAAGGCTCGAAGTGGATGTCATTCATATCGTCCTCGAATACGACTTCGCCCCTGACATAAGGGGCCTTGACGTAGGTGGACTGATATTGAGCCAGCAACTTCAGGTCGAAGAACGTCTGTTGTGATGCCCCGAACGAGATATCCAGTTCTTGGGCAATCTCGGTGGGGCTGGCACATCTCTTGACTTCGCGGTCGTACCACGGACTTCTGGCCTTGCTTCCCTCGTAGTAAAGGCCCTTCGCCTTTGTCGGGTGCTTGGTCCAGTGCAGCCTTATCTGCTTGATCTCTTCGTTCTGTGCGACCGCGTGAAACGCATTGTTGGTGCCATTAGGCGTCGAATTGAAGATTCGGGAGTTCGTTGCATCACGGGTCGCTGCGAGTGCCCGGTAGCCCGCATCAACGTCAAACGCCGCAAATTCATCGAGCCCAATAGCAGTTCTTCTATCACCGCGAGCCACATCGCCCGTCGTTGATTCACCGTCAATCGTGGACCCGTTGTCATGGTTGCTCAATCTCAACTTGGTTCGGGAAAAATTAGGGATCATCCAGCCGGGCAGGTGTTTCATCAGGAAGTCAATCTTCCAGAACAACGCCTTGGGGTTTCCAGCCTTATCGACATAATCCTCATTACGGCTCACAAGCAGGAACGATTCGCCCTGTCGAAACATCCACCGATACAAGAAGACGCCCACCAGAATCCAAGACGCCCCCATATCTCGGCTCTTGCTGATGCAGATGTCGTCGCTGCCGATCGAGTTGTTGATCTCAGTGATCGCTTCGTCTTGGAACCCATAGGTCACCATGGGAACCACGCTTGCTGACAATCTGGGGTCGTATGTGAAAGCGAACGTGTTCCACCAGAAAAGGGGATCCTTGGCACAGAGGGCCTTCAACTCGCGTTGAAACCCCCGGTCAGAACTTGCCTCCCTGATAATCCGCTTGCGAAAGTCAATGTTCGCCAGCAGGTCACGGGGTACTACGGTGTGAAAGTCATTGTTCAATCACTTCGCTCGCAATGGCACGAACTCTGTCCAAAGCCCCAATAAGCCGCTCTTCGTCATCAGCGGCATCTGACGCTTCTTCGATTTCACGCTTTGTAGGGATCACGATCTGCTTGAAGATCTGGGTGTAGAACTGATCGGGGTTCCGGCGAGCCCAGCACAGCATCCCCCAAGCGGCGGTCGATGGGGCATCTTCCCTAGTCGCACCGTCATTCGGCAGATTGTCCGCCACCCACTTCACGTTCGAAACATCGTTGGATGCAATAAGGCCCCCCCGTGGGGCAGTTTCCTGCTCCGACGAGGGGGCTTCGGGGGGAAGGCTCTTCTTCGCTTCTCTCTTGTCCGCCTTTTTCTTCTTCCACTCAACTCTAACCTCTTCGATGATATCCGTCAAGAGGTCTCGGTCGATGCCGAATTCTTCATTCAGGATCTCCTCTCGCTCCAAATAATGGACCTTCCCGTCATTGATTTCCTTGGCACGAGAGAAGTACCGGGACTTGTAGTCCTCCTCTTGGGCATCAAGGAACCTCTTCTTCGCTTCTCTGAACAGTGGATCCATGCGTGCAGTTTATGGACGATGTTGACACTGAGCAAGCATTGTCTGATTTACGCAATTCTGAGATGACCCAATCCACCATCTCAGGGCTCCTCACGATCAACCCAGCCAGTGCGTGTTCAATACACCGGATGTGAGTCTCTTTGAGGTTCAAATCATAAATATCAGCGATTGCTTCAAAAACCTCGTGGATTATGGTCAGGGCCGCAATGTCACCCCTGATGGGCCCAATCACAATCTCATGGCTGGGGAAACTCCTGAACTCCCCAAAATGAGAGAGGTCGAGTTCCTGATTCACAGGAACCCACACCGATCCGATCCAAAGCCTGTCGCTGGGTATTCGCAAGACTAGCCCCCGATGATCTCCCGCTCGATGTCTTCCCAATCACCAGTCCGTACAAAGATCGGAGGAGGCATGTTCTGGTCCTTGGCCTCGTCGGACACCTGCTCCTCAAGGTGGCCCACGATCGCCTCAATGTCGTCCACCGACACAGCACCGTTCATGTCGTCGTCGATCAAATTGCTCAAACGATCAACCGAGTACACCGCAATCTTGTACGAGCCAAGATTCGCCCATCCTACGATCGCTGATTCGATCCCATCGACGATGATCATTGGATACCCCTTCCTCACCAAGGTACCCCAGCGAAACTGTTCCAGCCAGAAGTTTTAGACAGACCGGGGGCCTTTCTCCCAACCTTGGGGCTCTGCACGAGAACCAAGGTCTTGAGGGAGAAACACGGCTCAACACTCGCTAAGTCTGCTGCTGGTTGGGAGACCCGCAATCCCGAAGGACAGCCCTTATGGCGGGGTTTGAAGTACAGCAGATGGGACGCGAGATTTTCGGTCTAAGACCTTCCCAGTGACCAGCCGGTATCTGATCACCACCCTACGGGAACCCGATTAGAACGCCTTTGGTGCAGGACTGAGGCCGGATTGGGTACCGACTAGGCGAATCTCCGAAACCTGCTGACGCTGTTCAGTGCTTCACAACGCCAGATTGAGCCAATACTTAGATGTCTGAAACCGCTGACTGGGCTTTCACCCAGCCAGCAGCATGGAGGAAAGAGATGATCCCTACCTTATCGGCTGATTAGGGGGTGTCAAGTGATACAAGTTGGCAATTTTGTCTCGGGTTGAAGGCTACATTGTATCGCAGCCCCCCCTCCCGGGGTCGCGGTTATAGATAGGTACCCGTTCCTTCTTAGATGGGGGGCTGCTACCTCAGGCTTATCGGACCCACCCTCTAGCCTGTACAAATCCGGGACAATGTCAACATCCAGCCGGGGAATCGTGCGATACTACGTTCGTCGCGGGGAGCGTTCCCCCGGCATTCACCCCGGATCCCACCTAGCCTAGGTGGGACCGACACCCCGCCACCTAGCCTAGGTGGCACCATTGGAGTACGGCATGAACAAGCCGAAGATGATCGAATCGAACGTGGTCGCAACGTATGTCTCACTGGAGGTCGCGAAGCGGGAGCGTATGCGAGACCTGTGGGAGATCGTGGGAGACATGGCCGAATGTGTCGCGTCGGAATGGCGCGATGAGAAGATCGAGGAGATCAAGGCCTGCGGCGCGAGCCCGAAGACGTTCCGCAACGAATTCAACGTGGTCCTCGCCATGGGGCCGCTCGTGGATGAGGTCGGGGAACACCCCTACGCTTTCACCCCGCAGATGCAGAGCGTCGTTCGTGACGTTGCGAAGACTCTCCCGAACCCGGACGATCTCGCGTTGGCCTACTCGATGGTCGTCCAGACGTTCCCGGAGATGGGCGGGGATGCGATTCGGGCCCGCATGGATCAACTCGTCCAGCCCGACCCGGACGCCCGGCTGAAGGCTGCCATTGAGATGATCAAGGCGAACGCCGAGTCTCCCCTCGTGAAGGACGCGGGGATCATCTGCGCCTGACCTAGCCTAGGTCAATGTCAACAACCCACGAACCACGGGAGGCCTACCGGCTTTCCGTGGTCTTCGCACCCCGATGTCCGGGGTGTTTTCATTCCCGGCCTAGCCTAGGCCACCATTGGAGATCGCCATGTCGATCAGCATCATGTCCGAGTCGGAGTACGCCCAGCAGCGGCGTGCTGAAACCCTCACGCCCACCGAGCGTGAGATCATCGAGAAGACCGCCGAGACCCCGGCGTTCATCAGCAGTGTCAACGCCGAGGTCGAGGAATACATGCCGTTCTTCGCCGAGGACGCCGAGGACGCCGAGATCACGGAGATGATCGCGGCGATGGGGGTGAACCGATGAATGGCCTCAGCATCATCGGAACTAAGCAGATCTCCGACAGTGTCATCGTCCAGTTGGGCCGCACCGGCGACGGTGTGTGGATGGTCTGGACGGAGCGCAATGGCAACGTCGAGGACAAGTTCAAGACCGACCGCGAGTCGGATGCGTGGGGCCAGTGGGGCCTCCGCATCGCAGCACTGAAGGATTGACATTGCGGCCTAGCCTAGGTCAGCGTAGGCCTAGGCTAGGTCGCTCATCATGAAGGAAAGAATCATGAGAAACACGAGTACACCGGATGCACCGGCAGGAATGCCCGCGCTGAACACTACCGTCGCGACCTTGCTTGGTCGCATTCACCCCGAGCCGGACTACTGGTGGGACGAGGCGCACGGAGGCGGGGGAGAGATCCGGGGCTGGTCTCCGGAGCATGATCAGGACGTGTGCTGGGTTGAGTGGTCGGTGTCTACCACCGATGACGTACCGACCGGCATCACAATTACATTCTACCCCGGGGGGTATGACTGTAATTGGAGCGTCGAAGAGTTGGGCGGGACGACGATTGACATCTCCTCGTCATCCCAGATGAGCAACAGCGGACTTCGCATGTGGGATAGCGGGGTCATGGAACACATGGTCAGCATCGCAACCAGAATCAGGAAGGACAACCACCGATGAGTGATATCACACAAGGCCCGCTCAACGGCGAATGGACGCGGGGCGAGTTTACCCCGGTCTGCATCAGCAACGGAGAAGTTCGAACCCGCGTGGAGTTTCACCAGTGGACGCCTTCCGAGATCGAAAAGGTCAAGGCGTATAAGGACTCGGTAGGCGGAATCGCTTGCAGCAGGTCAAGACTAGAAGCGGCAGACGCCATGCTCCGGAATGTAACTTTCGGTTTGGATGGTGACGCTAGGGACATGGCGAATCCGGAGCCCTACTTCGGCAGGAAGTCATTCGATTGTGTCAACAAGGCGAAGCAGTACGCCGCTCAGATCTTCGGGCACATCCCAGAAGAACCGGCCAACCGATGGATCGTCATCGGATCGGACGGTGAGTGGTCCACTACATGCGGCGTGTCCTGTATCAAAGTCACGCCGGAACAGTTCGTGAAGATCTCGCGGGGTGACATTCGCCCCGACGATGCGTTCGTACTTGAGGAGCATGGTCTCCCCGAGTGACCTAGCCTAGGCCAAGTCAGTTCATACCCCGGTGACACTGTGTCGCCGGGTTTCATTTACATCGCAACACAAAGGAATCATGCGATGAACATCTCGTTCGAGAACCTTATCAGTGGGTACAAGCCCCTCACCTCCCTGCCCTTCGCCCTCCCGATGGACATCCCCGGGCTCGGGGTTGTCAAGGGCGACACCTACGTCATCACGCTCTCCCCGTATCACAAGCGGGGCAACAACTCCATGTATGTCAACATCTTCTCGGCTTACGAGCCGAAGGGGGTCAAGAAGCATGACCGCATGACGAATGCGGGTGCTGCAATCAAGATCGCCGAGAAGCGGGGCGGGGTCTGGGGCATGGACATTGTCAGGTGCGGTAGTGCCACGCCGCAGGAGTTGGAGTTGGTCATGGAATATCTCCATGACGCCAAACTCACCGACCATTCGGGTACGGAACGCAGAATCACGGCCATGTCATTCTTGGAACTGCTGGAGTTCACGCATCCTCCCCAATTCCAGCCTTACCTTGAGACTCTGCCCGCCCCCTCGTACCGGGCACTGGCAATGCGATGGACTGGCGACTCTGCGGTGAAGGCTCCCCGCAAGATTGACGAGTGTGTCGCTGCAATCTGTAACGGGACTGGCTACGTCAAGCCTCACCCGGGGTATCACCGCACATGGGTCCATGCGTCGTGCCCGCACAATCTTCTGGGCCCGGGCTCTGCTTGGGCTGTCCTTCCGGTCATCACGCACCATGCCAACGGTGCAGTGTCAAAGAATATGTCGCCGCAACCGCAGGCCCCGAACACCACCGCTCCGGTGAAGCCCGCCACCCCGGTGACTCCTGCCCCGAGCAGCACGGCGTCGATCGCCGAGCAGATCGAGGCATTGTCAGAGCGTGCGGCTCAGGCGGATGTTCTCGCTAGCCGTGTCGATGAACTCATCGAGGAGGTCAACACTCTCAAGAACAGGCCGCAGGTTGTGATCAACACGACCCCGAACTTCACGGCCAATGGCAAGGTTGACATTGCGGGCACCGAGTTGCCGCACTTCGACCTGTCTCCCGTTGGCGAATGGTCAGTGCCGCAGATCTCACCGGCCTATGACCTCACGGGCTGGGGTGCCGAGTTCAGGTGCGGCGACTTGCACCACGACTTCACGCTTGGCCATGTGATGAAGGCCATTCTCAGTGGCACTCCGACCAGACTCATCGGTCCTCCCGCAACGGGCAAGACCTCTGGCATTGTGCAGGCCTGTGCCCACATGGGCATCCCATGCCGCATCATTCAGTGTGGCAAGGGTCTCACCGAGTACACGTTGCTCGGCGAGCAGACCATCGAGGGTGGCTCAGTGGTGTGGAAGGATGGCATCCTGCCTAGCCTAGGTCGCAACGTCGCAGCCGATGGGCCTTCTGTGATTGTGTTCGACGAGATCGACCACCTCACTGCGCCGATCCAGTCACTACTGCACGGTGTACTGGAAGGTCGCACCCTCGACCTTCCGAATGGCGAGAAGGTCATCATCCCTGAGAATGTGATCTGTGTTGCTACTGCCAACACTTACGGCACCGGGGACACGACGGGCAGACACTCCGCTGCAAGTGTCTCCGACGATGCGTTCATCTCACGGTGGACTCGGACATTCACTGTTCGGTATCTCACCGAGGATCGGGAGCGTGAACTCTTGGCAGCACACGGTGTCCCTGCCGAGCGGATGGATGGCCTGATGCAGTTTGTCACGGGCAGCAGAACGCAGGCCCGTGAGATTGACGCGGGCACCCTGAGCGATGGCGTCCGTACCCCGGTCACCCTGCGTACCTTGCTCCCCCTCGCCGCTGAGTGTGCCAATGGCGGTGACTTTATCCCTGCGTTCCTGTCCACCGTGATGGGGCAGTTCAGTCCGGACGAGGCAGGCCATGCTCGCGAACTCGTCCGATCCTGCATGTCGTTCTGACCTAGCCTAGGTCGAAAGGAAAGATGACCATGAATATCAAGTACAAGACCGCTACCGTCTTGGCGGGCCTCGCCAAGTTCTACTCTCGCAAGAATGTCCAACTCCTTGCAGGCTCAAGTCCGAAGACTAATGGCAGCACCATCTGGGTTCCGACCCTGCCCGCCGAGTTGACATTGAAGCAACTCCGCACGCTGCGGTGCTACATTGACCACGAGGCTGCACATATTCGCATGGGCAGTTTCAAATCGTTTCGCAAGCAACGCCCCGATGGCAGGGGTATGCCCAGCCTAACGGCCATGGTTCACATGGAACAACACTTCCCCGGATCCGTGGGCAAGATGGTTCTGAATGCGCTGGAGGATGCTCGCATCGAGCAGCAGATGGCCGATGAGTTTGATGGCGTGGACTTCACCGAGATGCACGCTGACTTCTGCGAGGAGGATCTTGGCGAACCCACCGAGATGCGTGCCCTGATTCACATGCTCTATCTCAACAGTCGTCTTGGCTGGGGGCATCACCCTGCTTGCGAATACTGGGAGGGTGTCCTCGACAGTGTCAAGCGTGAGATCATGAAGGCCCACAAAGCGGATTGCGTTCGTGCCATCTACGACATTGCGATCAAGGTCATGGAAGCCCTTGCTTCTGCCCCTCCTCCCCCCGAACCAGAAGAGGAAGACGAGGGCGATGGAGAAGGCGAGGGGGCTGATGTCAACGAGACTTCAGAGTCAGAGTCAGGCGAGGGCGAGGGTGACGAGTCCGACTCTGACACTGATGACGAGTCGGGCGATGGCGGAAACTCTGACACTGATGACGAGTCGGGCGATGACGGAGACTCTGACAGTGATGGCGAGGGTGAGGGCGAGGATGGCGATGAGAGTGATGGCGAGTCGGGCAACAGTACCGGCGAGGCCAACGAGTCATCCGGCGAGGGTGGTGAGTCCAATGCCACTGGTGACAGTGAGGGTGATGCCACCGAGACGGGTTCTGGCGGTGGAGGCCCCTCCTCTCCGGCAAAGCCATCTTCTCTCCATGAATCCTTGGAGCAACGCAACCCTGATGACTCCGCTTCGGAATCTACAGGCAGCGGGGCGATGGCCGATTCGCTCAAGCCTTCGGACGGTGAAGAGACCATGTCGCCTGAGGCATACACGGACGCCGGTGGTACCGCAAAGCATCGGGACTATGTAGATGAGCCCGACCCTAATTGGGCCGCGAATTCACCCTATGCCAAGGGTTCTCTCAAGGGTTCAATGCTCGGCAGGCTCATCAAGGCCAAGATTATCTCGCACCAGAACACGGGCCACACTCCCCCTCGGTATTCAGGCAGCAATGTACACCGGGGCAACCTCGCCAAGTTCGCATCGGGCATGACGGGGCGTGTACTTACACGCAACATCGAGGAGGAGGATGTCAGTGCTGACGTTGTCCTCTGCCTCGACATCTCGGGCTCGATCGGTTACGCGGCATACGAGGGCCTGTTCAATACTGCGGGCTGCATTGACCGGGCTCTCACCATGGGCGGTGCATCTGTTGGCGTCATCTTCTTTGGCGAGAACATCGTGACCGCCAAGCCGCTGTCCACCAAGCCTGCCAGAAGCCTGCGGCATCCGGCACAAGAGGGCAACACCGACACTGGCAATGCCATGATCACCGCATCCGAGATGCTTGCGGCGGGCAGCGGCAATCGCAAGATCTGTGTTGTGCTTACTGATGGACATCCGGGTGCTGTGACTGATGAATTCCACGGCTCGCCTTGTGACGCTGGGATGCGTCGTCTCTATGAACTTGGGTCGGAACTCATCTGCATTCCTTTCGACACTACCAAGGCTGCCCTTGATAACGCGAGGCGCAAGATACATCGAGAGACCGAAACCCGAAACAACACGCCTGAGAACAGAGAGGCCTACGCTCGGTACCTCGCTCCCATCAACAACTTCATCAAGTACATGGTAGATCATGGGGTGTACGTCTCCGACATCGAGCGTTCCCCTCGGACGATTGCCAAGCAGATCATGGAGTTCCGTGGCGATCTCCGCCGCTACCTCGGCAAGAGCCTTGACCTCTAGGCTTGACATTGATTGGTCCGAATAACTCCCCCGTCGCTCGGCATTCACGAGCGACGGGGGAGATCGTAACCATAGTGTCAAGGCCTAGGCTAGGCCCATCGCCCATCAATCTTCTAGAATTTATTCTTTTTCTTCATTCGACCCCTTGTGCGGGCCAGATCCCGCAGTAAGATTCAACCCATGACAAGTTTCCAGCAATTCAAACTGTATTCGACGGTGGTAATGACCAAGCAATCCGGGAGTCTTGAGCGTGAATGGTGGGTAACCTCCACGCGGCAAGAGGCAGAGCAGGATGCGCGGCAACGAATCGAGCGGGACAACCAGACCGTGAGCGTGACCATCACTCGCGTCCCGGTGTTGGTCGAGAACTCCCCGAAGCGAGCGTACATCAGTGGCCTAATTCAGGGCACGAACATGACCGACATCGAAACGCTCGGCGATGGCCCAAACGAAGTGATGGCAACGTGGGCACGGGACACTGGCTGGCTCATCCGAGACGAACGATCCAAGTCAAGGAGGATAGATGGACCCGATCTCGATCCAAGTGAATGCTAGTGAGATGGAACTTGCCCGAGCCTATGCCAAGAAGTTTGAACTTGGCGGGCGATCCTTCCGGGACCGTGCGTCTCGAATGGAGAACCTTGGCATTGATCAGTTGGTCGGTGTGCTTGGCGAGATGGCTTTCTGTCGATACCTCACGGGTGACATCAACCTGTGGCGACTCACCAAGTGGGCACGCTTCCAGTGCTTCAGCCAGAACGACAATGGGCAAGACATTCTCGGCCTCAACGTGGATGTCAAGACATCCCTCGTTAGATCATCAAGCCTCCCGATCAGTGAGTACCGACTTGCTGTTCGGGAGGAAGAACTCAGGACCGACACGATCTATATCTCATGCTTGATCACGGGCATGACCGATGAAGCGGCGTTGGTCAACATCATGGGATGGGCAGACAGGGAGGCCCTCCCAGATTTAGCGGTGACAGAAGGAACGTGGGCTGGATCCCATGTCCTACCTGTGAATCGACTTCACAAACTCCCCGACTTGAGATGGTTTGGAAGGTGACATCATGATGCTTGCGATTGAAAAACTCGGTGAAATTGGGAAGGCTAGGCGACTCAGGGATCTGGTCCATGGGGGCTGGTCTGGCCTTGAAGAATACGACTGCAAGATCCTTGTGAAGATCCTCGATGAATGGATCGAGATCTTGGAAGAAGAGAGGAACGAAAAGTAAAAGACGACAGGCGTCATGCTCATGGCCATGGGTGTGATTACGAAAGCGTGGCGGAATGCCTAGGCTTCAGGCTAGGCAACGCACGGATGAAGGGTCGCTCCCACCTCGGAGCCAATCGGTGAGAGGTGCCCCGTCGCAGGGGTGAGTCCGGTGTGGTCCACTCGACTACTTGAAGTAGTGGCCACTGTGGGTAATAAAGTAAGTCCCACCGCTTTCTGCCTGTCACTTCATCCAATCAGGAACATTCGGTACATCCGAACCATTGTGGAACGTGTCGCGAGACCCGTTCTGGGGCGGGGCATTCATGGTTGAAGTGCCCCGCCCCGCTTTGGTTCTGAGGTTGTACCTCGACACCCAACTCTGAAACACACGGAACTTTCGGTTCGGATCCTTCTTGTCGTTGTACAAGAAGTCTTCGAGCAGTGCGTCCAGCACATCACGCTTGGCCACGCCGTATGCTTCGGCAATGTCGGACACCGAGTCGAGCAACTCCTCGGTCACCCTCACAACTTTCGTGGTCTTTCGCTTGGGATTCACTTGGTGATTTCCTTGTACCTGTCAGCCACCTTCTTGTACGCCGCTTCCCTGATCTTGTTGATCCTCTTCAGGGTGTCAATGTCACCCTCGGCACGGGCCTTGGTTTCGATGGGCTTGAGTTTTCTGGTAACGACATTCATCAACTTCTTGATCTCAGGGTCGGACTTCATGGCGAGAATGTCAGAGTTCTGCCTGATCTCTTCGGGGCTATAACCGAGAAGTGTCGCACCAGACACCGAGGTTATCCCCCGCTCCTCGATCTCCTTCTCGATATCTTCAGCCACGGCCAGCCTGTCACCGTACTCGTAGAAGAGTTCTCGGTTTCTTTGGTTGGGATCAGGTACGCCGGTGAATCTTCGCAGGACGATAGTGTCAGAGAGGTCAGACTCCTTGGTCTCGTCGAACATATTGGTGAGGAAGTTAATCGCGTCCTTGAAGGTTCCCATCAACAGATAGTTCGTCGCGAGATACTTGTACGCTTCCGGCGTCCAGTCAACCCCCCC
>Ga0070751_1001660_pt1 | contig 13040 bp, 11 predicted proteins | sample VirMetDEL_Aug_28_FD_78514 | JGI IMG/M metagenome (GOLD analysis project Ga0070751, IMG submission 78514) | Aqueous microbial communities from the Delaware River and Bay under freshwater to marine salinity gradient to study organic matter... | ecosystem: Environmental > Aquatic > Marine > Coastal...
TGATTGTACAGATGAACAAGATAATAATCAGATATTAGATGATTGTATATTAGTAGATATAGATATTAATAATGATAATTCATTTTCAGGTGATACATTATATAGTTTAACAACATGGACTGGGGCAACAATCAATGGTAGTGGTATTACATTAAATGATATAGGTTTAACAGGAATCGATAATGGGTTTATCGAATATGATTGTACAGGGTCAACAAGTGGGCAAACTTTCTTATCTGCATTCACAGGATCAACCTTAGTATTAACATCCGCAGATACAAGATTCTCTATGACTAGAGTTACAGGATGTACTTACGAATACCCTATAGAAATATTAACAGGTGTAACACAAGGTAGATACGCACAATTATGTGGTGGTTTCTATCAAGGTTTCTTTAAGTTATCAGATAAAACATATTTTGAGGAAATCTCTGATAATAAATTTACTTGGCCTTTAGAATGGTTTACATGTCCTCCCGTATGTACTGGAGACACAACAGTACCATCAGGACAAACTTGTTGTTTAAATCCTAATTTGGCGTACCAATGTTATAATGATGGTAAACCAATACCATATAACTATGAAATATTACCTGAAAGGTTAGGTGGTATGGGTGGTGAATATAAACCTTGTTTAGATGGATGGACTGCGACATTTTGGTTAAATAAAAGTTCTGAATCTTGTACAGGTAATACTTTAAATAATTTATATCCAGATAATAAAGGATTCTTCTTTTATATGGGTACTAGAGCGGAGAATAAGTTTTGGGATTTATTTAGTGGGGAAACAGGGTATACGACCTCATCAGGTTATCCTTTACCCCCACCAAAAGAAACTACTACGGAATTAAATAATAACCCATTCTTAGTTTATCAACCCGCAGGGTGTTGTTGTTTTAGTGGTATTACAACTGAAACAACACAAGAAAAAGATAGAAACGCAGATATTGTTAATAACGTATTAGGGTTTAGAATAAAAGATGATGGTAGTATTGGGTATCGTACTATAACAGTTACTGGTGTATGTTCTGCAGTTACTGCAACTACTGTGGTAGATTGTAATACACAATGTGGATGTGGGTGTAGTAGTAATACAGGATCTACAAGTGGTTATACAACCGCAACAACTGTTACTGAAGAATATATTACAGGAACTAGTATTAACGAATGTTATAGTATGAGTGGTTTAGTACAAACAGATGTATGGACACATATTGGTATACGTTTTAAACCTTATGAATATTTTGAAGAATGTGAATTAAATTTTAAAGGAAGAAGAAAAGGTTTATTGAGTGTATATGTTAATGGTTATTTGAAATGGAAATTAGATGACTTTGATGAATTTATTTTTAGAGAATTAGATGAATATAGAGAAAAACAACAAGGTGTACCATTTAACTATAGTTTTGGTGGTGGAACACAAGGGTTGTTAGAAAGTAATACTGTAAATGGTCCAGACGTTAAAGATGAAGATTTAGTAGTTGAAAATAACTTCGCAGGTACTTTTGAGGGTGGGGTTTCTAAATTTAAATTATATGGATGTGCATTAGATATTACAACAATAAGAACTGAATTAAATAATGTGATAACTGATTTTTATCCTGAATGTGAAAACGAATTTGTGATTTGTAGTTATGTTTCAGGATACTTTGAATAAAAATTTTATATTTATAATATAAAAAGAAATGGGATTAATAACTAGATTTTACGGACCTAATAGAAAAGGATCAGAACTTACCATAAAAGAAATGGATGATAACCTATATTATTTACAAAGTATAGGTGTGGATAGTATTTCTTATTCTTCTAATACATTAACATTAACAAATCCTACGGGTGGTACATTAACGACAACAATAAATGCGGGTTCTTCTTCAGACAGAGGTAACTTAATTTTTATTGATAGTGTTTATGGTGATGACTCTACTGGTTCATTAAATGATGCAAACAAACCATTTTTAACTTATTCTGCAGCTTCAGTATCTGCAGGTACTGGTGACTTAATTGTAATTAGACCTGGTAACTACAGTGAGAAAATTATTTTAAAGGATGGTGTAAAAATATATAGTTACCCTAACGTAGTATTTTCAGGTAACCTCGATACTTTTATAACTGATAATAATGTTGCAGTTAATGTAGAAATTTATGGTTATTTAAATATTAATTGTACAAATTCAGGAATTGAGACTAATGCAATTTATATACAAAGTACTGGTACTACTTTATATATGGAATGTGGTGACATAATAATTAATGGTGATGGTAATTCTAGAGTGTTGTGGAACTATTCGGATCAAAAAGTAACAATTAAAGGTAAAACTTTAAAATCTTTTACAGATAGTAGTTCAGAAACAATTAGATTACAATCACAAACACTAAGTGGAAACTCGACTAATATTGAGTGTGACACTTTAGTCGGTAGAAGTGTTTGTTTTTATATACGAAGTGGTAATGGTAACGCAAATGTTAATGTACTAAATGATATTGTATTAGAAGAACCAACGAGTGCTAATCAACCAGCAATAATTCATAATGGTTCTGGTGATGTTTATATAAAGACAAATAAAATTAAAACAACAACATATAAAGCAATTAGTACAGATTTAGTTACCGCAGATGGTAATCTTTATGTTGACGCAGATCTAATTGAATCTACTAACAGTACGCTAGTAGGATTAAATAACATATATGGTTCATTAATTAGTAATTATGGTTCTTCGTCAAATACATATATTAAAGCAAAAAATATGATTGCTGATGGTGGTTTAATTTATTTAAATATAAGTGGTGGTGTTGGGAGAAAAACTGTTTTAGAGGGTAATATGTATAGTAAACAAAATTTAGTAATTAGACATTCATCTACCAGAAAATTAATAGTTAAAAATAGTACCATAAGAAGAGGTGGTGATACTGATAACAATATTGTTGTTGGTATGGGTAACTATATAATAGGTAGTTTATTCGCTGGAATATATAACGGACTTTCTGCGGAGTTTGATAATGTTAAAATAATTAAAGATGAAACTTTATCAGGTACGTCTACTAACCCTATTTTTGGTTTGGATGGTACTACCTCAGAAGTATATGTTAAAAATTGTGAGGTTTATGGTGAGAATATTTTTTCAGGTGCTACCGCATTTAATGCTGGTTCTTTAGCAGATGGTAATATTTATTTTAAAAATACTACGTCTAATGTAGGTAATGGTGTAAATGTTAATGATATATCAGTAAATTCAGGATTTACTTTCGATACAAACTTTAAAATTATTGAATAATGGAATTCTTTATAAACAAAAATAGTACATTACCAAAGTTAAAAATGGAATTAGTTAATGATGGTAGAAATGATTTTCGTAATTTTTACGAAAAAATACAAAACGCAACCATAACATTTACAATGTACGATGTAGAGACTAAAGTTAAAAGAATTGCATGTTCATCTGCAAATTTAGAAATGGCGGTTTCTAATGATTGTGAAAATACTGAAACACCAACATATTATATAACATATCAATTTACAGAACTACAAACTAGTAGAGAAGGTAGATATAATGGTTATTTCACCATAACTTTTTTAGATGGGACAGGTACTCTAATTGCACCAATTAGAGATGAACTTTATATTAATGTCCTAAATAATTGATAAAACAAAATATTTTTATTATATTTGTATACAAAATACAATAACAGAATAATTATGCCTGCATCCGTAGAAGAAATTAGAGACTATTTAGAAGGATATGATGAACAAAAATATATTGTGGGGATTGAGTCTTCTTACAGAGACAACAAGATTCATTTAATAGTACACGACCCTGAAAATGGTAAGTCTATTGAAAAACATAAACTTAAACCATTCATATGGATGAAATCGCCCGATATGACTATATTTTATGGTGGTGATAGAAGAACATTAAAAAGTAAAATGAGGGAATATAAAATTAAATTTATTCCTTTATCCACTCAAGATGAAAATGGTGAAAATGTTTCTCGTTTAGAAAATGGTTATAAGTTCTTAGTACAATGTAGGGGTACATATGGTGACTTACTTAACTTCTTTAAAGAAGGGGGTATGGGTGTTTATGATGAAGAACACAGAGATAATTTCTTAGCGATAAGTCCTACAGAACAATTTTTAATACAAACAGGTAAAAGATTGTTTAAAGGTATGGAAGAATATAATGAAGTTCATAGACTTTCGTTTGACTTAGAAACGACAGGTTTAGATCCACACGTATGTAGAATATTTCAGATAGGGGTTAAAGACAATAGAGGATTTCAACACGTACTATCAATCGATGGGGACAATGATGATGACTTAGACGCTAGAGAATCTGAAGCGATAGTCACATTCTTTAAAATTATCAATCACTTAAAACCATCAATTATATCTGGGTATAACTCTGAAAACTTTGACTGGTATTTCTTTGTTGTTAGATGTCAGAAGTTAGGTATTAATATAGAAAAGATTGCAAAGACATTAGGTCCGATACCATTTTATAGAAAGAAACAAACCCTTAAGATGGGTCCTGAGATGGAATACTATGAACAAACTCATATGTGGGGATATAATATTATGGATGTTTATCACGCAGTTCGTAGAGCACAGGCAATTAATTCGTCTATAAAACAGGCGGGACTTAAATACATTACAAAATATTCTAACGCCGCCAAACCTAATCGTGTATATGTACAAGGTGATAAAATCGGTAAGACATATGCGGATAAAGAAAACGATTACTGGTTAAATGAAGAAAATGGTGAATGGGGTATAATAAAAGATAATATCTTACCTGAAGGTACTACTAAACTTAAAGGGTGTGATATTATAGAAAGATACTTAATAGACGATTTATGGGAAACTGAAAAGGTAGATGATATCTTTAATCAGGCAACATATCTTTTATCTAAGGTATTACCTACATCGTTTATGAGATCTTCCACTATGGGTACTGCGGCGACTTGGAAATTACTGATGTTGGGTTGGTACTATAGAAATGGTATTGCAATACCACATACATTAGATAATAGAAGATTTATTGGTGGTTTATCTCGTTTATTAGAGGTGGGTTATAGTCAGAACGTAGTTAAGTTTGACTTTGCGTCTCTATACCCTTCAATACAATTAACACACGATGTATTTACAGATTGTGATGTTATGGGTGCAATGAGAGGACTATTACAATACAACTACGACTATCGTAACAAATATAAAGAACTTAAAAATGATTATGCGGAAAAAGGTGATTATGAAAAATCTGCGTATTATGATAAAAAACAATTACCATTAAAGATTCTTAATAATGGTATGTTCGGATCAATATCTGCACCTAATGTATTTCCTTGGGGTGATACAGATATGGGTGAGAAAATCACTTGTACTGGTAGACAATATCTTAGACATATGATTAGATTCTTTAATTCTAAAGGATTTAAACCATTAGTAGGTGATACAGACGGATTCAACTTCTCAGTACCTAAAGATGTAGATAAATATGTCTATACTTCTAATGGTAATCACAGATTTAATAAGTTAGGTAAAACATATAAAGGTATGGATGCAGTTGTTGCTGAATACAATGACAAATATATGAAGGGTGTTATGGGATTAGATGTAGATGAAATTTGTCAGGCAACAATAAACATCGCAAGAAAGAATTACGCAGACTTAATAGATGGTAAAGTTAAGTTAGTAGGTAACTCTATTAAATCTAAGAAGATGCCTACATACATCGCAGAATTTATCGATAATGGTATTAGACTACTATTAGATGGTGATGGTTATGGTTTTGTAAATGAATACTATGAAACTGTAGAAATGATTTACAATCAAGAAATACCATTATCAAAGATTGCAAATAAGGCAAGAGTTAGAATTAGTGTTTCTGAATACAAAAAGAAAATGAATACTACTAATAAGTCTGGTGGTGCAATGGCTAGACAAGCACATATGGAACTTATAATGAATGAAAAATTAAATGTAGATTTAGGTGATACCATATATTATGTTAATACTGGTACTAAAAAATCACATGGAGACGTACAAAAGAAAACACATAAAAACCCAAAATATACTGCAAAAGATCTACAAATGCAAATGTCTTTCGATGGTAAAGTTGCTAAAGATGCAATACTTAAGGAAGAAATTATACTTAATTGTAAGTTAATACCTAATACTCTTATTGAAAACGATCCGAACGCAACTGGTGAGTATAATGTAGACAGATACTTAGATGCGTTTAATAAAAGGGTTAAACCATTATTAGTTTGTTTCGACCCTTCATTAAGAGATGATATTTTAGTTTCTAATCCTTCTGATAGAAAATACTATACACGACAAGAATTAGAATTAACATCAGGACAACCATTTAAAGAAGGGGATCAAGATAAGTTAGATGAATTATTAACTATTACTGATGAAGAGTTAGAATTCTGGAATAGTATAGGTGTGTCTCCTACTTATATGTTCGAAGATTATGGAATAGAAGACGAATTCTCATATGACATAAAGACCCAAAGGACGGTAGTTCAATGACTTATTTAAGTTTTCCGCCTCCAACGCTTTATTCTCCAATTGTTTAACATTAGATAGTCTTTCTAATCTTAAATCTAATTGTTCTAAAAGTTTAAGTTGTTCTTCTTTACCTTCATTAAGTAAACTATCATAATCCATTGTAAGTTCCGCATCAGGTACTTTTAATGCCCCTTGAAACTTACCTCTAACTCTACCTAACGTTTCTTTAAATAGAGAAGTTAGATATCTTCTTATCCATATTCTAGTAGGTTCGTTTAACTCTGAATATTGTAGTTTATTTAAAGGTACATCATTAGGTAATTTAATAATGTCAGGATTATCCGCTAAACATTGATCTCTATTATCATCTGTAACATCATAATAATGATACCATACTTTAGTTCCTGCGAGTCCAATCTGACTATTTACTAATCCTGCGCCTGCGAAAGATAATCTACTTCCAGGTATAGGCATAAGGTGTAATAACCTAGTACCATTTGGTCCTGCAGTTACTTTGTGACTTAACTCACTTCTAAGTAATTTAGATTTCAAACTAAAGTCTTGTGCTCTTAATAATACGTCAAATGCGGGTGCAATATAGAAACCACCATTACCCAATCCACCACCTTGTCCCCATCCCGCGTATGGTACTTGTCCAAAACCACCACCAAAACCGTAATCTCCGAATCCTGCAAACGAATAAAGTGCGTGATCGGTAGAGTTTGGTGTTATCCATAATATCTCATTAATTTCTCTACCTGCAGGTATCTGATATACTTGTTGGTTTTTGACTATTGTAACATAATCCTTTTTAAGTTCCCAAGGACCTCTTTGTTGTAATCCCACTTGTTTAGAATAAGCGTAAGAGAAGTTACTCTCAAAGTCTAACGATCTCGTAGTTAATGCGAATGCAATGTCTACTTTGTCTGCCTCTTTACCTAATACAGAAGACCATTGGTTTTCAATTAACCAATCTTGTACTCTTTGTGCATAATCTTCTATTGCGGTTTCTAAAAGGGAATTCATTTGATCCCAATCCAATTCAATTTTCCTAACAGGTGCACCTAACCTATGTCTAATTTGGTTAAATAGTTCTGTTTTTAAATTATCGTTTAAAGAATTCGGCATATTAATATGTTTATTTATAAATATTGCAATATTTATTAAATGATGAAAAATGTTATTAGAAAAATATTATTTGAGGAAACGGAAGATAGGACTGATGAGTACGATGATGAATTAACCTCACCAGAAATTAGTATTTCACCATCTACAGAATTATATGTAGCACATAAAAAATATAGTTGGGAGTCATATATACCAGAAATTGGTAAAAAAATTATATTTTATTTTAATCCTGAACATTGGAACTTATTTGCCAATATGAAAGTTGAGGATGTGGATAAGAAGGGGCATGGAAGTTTTGGAGATGACCCACATAAAGATTATCAAAAATCTATTTTAGATAATATTGTGGGTGATAGAGATCAAAGTTATTATAACAAAGAGGGTAAAATTGTAGGTAAAGGGGAAAGATACGATTATGTTAACGTCAAAGACGCAATTAATGACATTAAAGGATTTAGCGAAGAGTCAGAACAGATTACTAAAGAATATAAACAAAAAATACAACAATTAACAAAAGAATATGTTAGTAAGATAGGATTATTAAATGATAAATATAATTTTAATAGTAATGAAGAGTTAGATTTGGTTACTGTAGATAGTAAAGGTAACTATAAAAGAGAAAGAGATTTTGAAGCTACTAAAGATAATTGGTATAGTCAACCAAGAGAATTTAGAAAACAATATGATATTTATCATAAAGGTAGAAGAAAAATATAATGAAAAGAATTATTAAAAAAATATTAAATGAGGAAACTAATAGAATAGGGTTTAATGGGACTGATGTTTATGAAACACAAGATGAGATTGCGTTAGGTTTATCTTATAAGGCGATGCAACATTTAACTGATGCACTTAGAGATATAGAATCCGCATTAGAAACTGCACAAAACGAAGAAATGAGAGAAGTTTTAGATAGTATTAGAATGTCTCTTTTAAGTAATGGTGGAAGACAAGAAGGATTTGCGGCAGAACACGATACCGAATATGATAACATTATAAATGTTTTAGGTGATATGATAGATAACTATAAACAGGATAACTATAACTTTAACTTAAATGGTTCCGGACCTAAAGCACCTGAAGGTGACGCTTAACTAATTCTACTGCTTCATTTATTGTCTGAAATGATCTATCAGGTAAAAACGCAGTCTTTTCTATTAAAATCGCAGGTAGATATTCATTATTAACTTTCTTAGAGAATTTTTCATACAATTCTTCATGTTCATCCACATCCAATTCAATAAAATCTATATTACTTTCTTTTAATTGATTTTTTAAGTTGTCACAATGTGGACATCCTTTCATTGAAAATACTTTAACTTTCATCTTCTATTTTATTTATAAATTCATTTATTATGTCATCTTCACCCATAATGGTTCCAATAATCTTTTTCTTTTCATTTAGTATATCCCATACTAAAGTATCAATAGTATCATCCATTAACATATAATAAATATTAACAGTTTCCTTTTGTCCTATTCTATATGCACGATCTTCCGCTTGTTCGTGATTTCCAGGAACCCAATCTAAAGAGTTCATAATAACAATCTCCGCCTTAGTTAGTGTTAATCCCACACCCGCAGCTTTAATTTGTCCTACAAATACCTTACAACTATCATCTTCTTGAAATCTATCTACAGACAATTGTTTTTGTTTATCAGACATACCACCTCTAACACATACCGCCTTATTACCGAAGTGTCTGTTAAACGCATCCATCTCATCATTAAAGTTACAAAATATAATTACTTTTTTATTTAACTCTAATGCCTCTTCCGCCTTTTCAATAGAATAAGGTACTGTTTCCATCGCAATAAAAGTTCTAAGTAATGTCATCTCCACTAAGTCTCTCGCAGGGTTACCTTTTTTACCTTCTAACTTTCTTTTCGATAAGTAATCTTCCCATACAGATTTATAACCATCCACATTTTCTAATTCTAAATAAACTGGAGTAATCAATTTTTCAGGTAAATCTAATACATCTTCTTTTTTTCTTCTTAATATTGTTCTTTTTGTTTTAGACGCTAACTCATCTAAATTAGATGCCCCTTTAGTAACCCATACATATTTACCACCCTTTCTAAATCTCATACCTTCACAATAAGTTTTAGCGTAGTGAACCCAATTGTTTGTTATTGGTGAATCAATAATAGATAATAAATTATAGTAATCCATAGGTCTATTTGCGATAGGTGTACCAGTTAATAACCATACTCTTTCACATGAAAAATTCTTAGATAAATCTTTTAATATTGCACCTCTTTTAGATTTGTGATTTTTAACATAATGAGCTTCATCTAATATTAATAGATCAGGATTGAAGTCTGCAATTTCTCTTCTCAATTCCCACTCTTCATATTCTTTATTTTTTTCTTTAACTGTGTGGAAATTTTTGAGTATGTCATAGTTAATGATTGTGAATCTCGCAGGATCCCAATAAGTACCTGTAATTATTGATACATTATCACAAAAATTTTGCACTTCCCTCATCCAATTTATTTTAAGTGATGAAGGACAAATTATTAAAACTCTTTCTGCACCACTTTCTAACGCAGCAACTATAGACTGATAAGTTTTCCCTAAACCCATATCGTCCGCCAAAATACACTTTTTGTTCTTCATTAAGAACTTAATACCATCTTCTTGATGTTTAAACGCCCTCCATCCTCTTTTATCTAATTTAGAGTATTTGTCAAAGTCTATATCTACATCGATATCTTCATAATGAATATCATCTAATATTTGTGTTTTAGGTATCCATAATAATTTAACATCTTTTTGGTTTTTATATAACTTACATATAACGTGTATCGCTTTGTCCGATTCCGCCAATAAAGTTTCCACAAATATTTTTTTAGGTGTTATTTTTAATTTATGTTCTTCTTTTAATTCTTCAGAAAAATAATTAGTTAGTTCTATAACTTTATTTAATTCCTTTGGTTCGAAGGTAAAATAATTTTTTACATAATTCGACTGATTATTAGTAAGAAAATAATTTTTTTCAGTTTCCTTTTTTTTGCGCATGTACTTTATATAAGGGTTTTTACCCTCATATGTCATGAGTAAATCTTCACTGTCAAGATTTTTAATATCCTTAACATCCAACATAATTATAATAATAAGGATTTTTTTCTTAAAAATAAATATTTATCTATAAAAGATATATGGCACAACCAAAAAGAGTACCGATTGAGAGGTTAAATAAGTTTTACTCTCAAGAAGATTTTGAGTTAGACATCGATTTTGGAAGAGAATGGTTAGAGGGTGATATCAACATTAAAGTTATTCTTTATAGGGTAGATAGAACTGAAACCACCAATGACGATATATATGGTGAAGCGGGTAAAGGTGAGATAAGATTTAAACCACCTATTGAAATTCCTGTGAATTTTAATTACGCTGCACCAACGAACAAAAACTACAACTCTGATGGTTCAATGAGATATTTAGAGAGGGGTAATATTACTTTAGGTGTGTATCAAGATCAATTAGATGAATTAGGTGTTGATATTAGTTATGGTGATTATATTGGTTATCCTGAAACTGAAACAAAAACAAAATACTTTACCGTTTCTAATGATGGTAAAATATTTGCAGATAACGCACATACAATGGTAGGTTATAAAGGATTCTATAGAACAATAACTTGTGTACCTACAGACTTAGATGAATTTGACGGAAGATAATTATGGGATTACCAAAGAACTATAGAAAAGATTTAAAAATAACGCCACATAAACAAGGGTTCGAACAAAGACAAAGTATCTTAGATGATATTGCAAATAAAGGTACTTATCTACCAAAAGGGATTCTTCATGAAGATATGGATGGTGAGTTGGTAAACTATGTCAACAATGAAATTGATTTAACATTGGCGGGTGAGAAAGTACCTGTAATATTTTTAACTGCACAAAGATGGGCGGAATTTAGTAAAACTTGGCAATATTCTGACATAGATAAAAATATTAAACTACCTTTTATAACTGTGGTTAGAAAACCTGATGCACAACAAGGTACAAATTACGCAGGATCATTTAATATTCCTGGTAGACCGACATTTACATATATGAAAATACCTACGTGGGATGGTAATAGAAAAGGTTATGACATTTATAAAATACCTCAACCAATATCTGTAGATATTATGTATGAAGTAAGACTATTCTGTAATAGAATGAGGGATTTAAATGTTATGAATAGAAAAATGTTGACTTCATTTTCCGCATTAGAAAAATATATTAGAGTAAATGGACATCCCATACCACTTATATTAGATAGTATAGGTGATGAAAGTCAAATTACTAATTTAGATGAAAGAAAATATTATGTACAATTATTCACTATAAAAATGATGGGTTATCTTTTAGATGAAGATGACTTTGTTGTAACACCTGCGGTTAGTAGAGGTATTCAGTTTTATGAGATTAGTGAAGAATTATTTAGGGCACCATATCAGATTAATGTTGATGATCAAAATAAGACAATTTGTTTAAATATATTATTTAATAGGGGTGTGAGTAGTGTTAAGATTCCTATAGAAATTGATGCAACTTATACGGATTCTAATTTTACTAACGCAACTTCTTTGATATTTAAAGTAAATGGTGTTACTAAAACATTACCATTTACAGTTAATAATGGTGATGAATTATACATTAAAGTAAATAAAACGGATGGTAATTTACCTTCTGACGTTGAGATAACTGGTACGATATTATGAGTAGTTGCGACAATTCTAATATAAAAAAAAATTATATAGTAACAGGTACAGAACAAGATATTTTAAGTGCGTGTACTGGTTTTTATACTAATAATATATATTCTTGTAGTGGTGATACCATAACGATAGAAAGTGATATATTATCAACCAATACAATTAATTCGTCTGTAATCTTAAGTGGTGGTACTAATTTATTAGATATTTTTGGGGGTTCTGTAGAAAACACTTTCATAACTGGATTTACATACGATAACTCAAATAATTTAAGTATTCAAAGAAATGATGGTGTTTCTTTTGATGTTAATATAAGTGAATTTAGTGGGTTAACAATAAATGGTGTGTTAAGTGCGTGTACAGGCGTATACACATCTAATTTATATGGGTGTTCACCGATTACTATACATGATGATTTATTACCTTTAAATGATGGTGGTTCCGATTTAGGGTCACCAGTTAAAAGGTTTAGAGATGTAAACACTATTAGTGGGACTTCTACTGTATGGACATCAACCAATAAAATTATAACACCTGAATTAAATCTGGGGTTAGATAGTTCTGGTAATACAAGAACCATAACCGCCAATAATTCAATAATACAAGATGATATTTTAAATGGTGGGGATTATTAACTAAAAAAAATAATTTTTTCCTAAATAATTAATATTTATAAATAAAAA
>Ga0070751_1001663_pt1 | contig 13032 bp, 15 predicted proteins | sample VirMetDEL_Aug_28_FD_78514 | JGI IMG/M metagenome (GOLD analysis project Ga0070751, IMG submission 78514) | Aqueous microbial communities from the Delaware River and Bay under freshwater to marine salinity gradient to study organic matter... | ecosystem: Environmental > Aquatic > Marine > Coastal...
CCGTGGTCAAACAATGGAACTTTAACTACGTTCACTCTGTGACCATCAATGTGATCATAAGAAGTGAAGTAACCAGTAATTCCAAGATTACGACCGCTACCCGTGATGAACTTAGCCTCAGTAGTCTGAAGGTAAGTATTATTCGTACCGCTGTAGTAGTTACGCAGAGCCTTATCGAACTCACGTGCTCCACCTACACCAGTGTAGAGAGTAACTTGCTTATCAGTAGCATCAGTCATGCCGTAGAACAAATCACCGATAACATCCTCAATCTTCTTCTGAGTCAAAGTTGAGTAAGTATCCTTGTTGATGATTTGCTCAAACAAACCAGGACCAGAGATTACTGGTTGACCGTTCTCATCGAGCATCTGGTTAGTACCCTTATCATCATAAGTCTTTTGACCATACCAGTAGTACATCTCACACTCTTCCTTAAACTTGAGCATGTGACGGTACTCTTCGTAATCCATCCACAACTTAGTAGTTTGTCCATCCTTCATTGGGAGAGTGAACTGAGCTACATAGTCCTTAGCGTTACCTGCGAAGTGGTAAGACTTACGTACTGTACCGATCTTAGAACGTACGAGACCTGGAGCAGTCCAGTTAGATGCATTACCACGAGAGAAGTCAATCCCTACGTTAGCATACAACATGCCCCACAATGCACCTGCAGCAAGGTCTGTAGATGGGACAGATGATACATCAGGAGATACAATTTTCAAAGTGTACTTGTACCCACCACCGTCAGGAGTTGGTTGTTCCATAATACGAGCAAGTACCCCAGACTGAGATACGAGAGTGTATGGGAAGATGAACCACTTGTCAGGGAAAGTAACAGTAAACATAGAACCACCTGCACCAGTACCTACAGCTGCAACAACTGGACGAACATTTACTTCATGAGTTTTAACTCTGTACTCATACTCAAAGCGATCAATAGAGCGAGTGTTACCCACACCTTCAGTCAAGAAAGACAATGGGAACTTCTTCTCCTCACGACCTGCGAGGTGAGTAATAATTGGGGAGAGTTCTTCTGGTTTCTCCATAAGCGCATTAACCAACGAGTTAGTGTCGGTCATCTGCTGATCATTGTAATAGGTCTTTAAAACCTGCTGTAAAGCCATGATATTCTAGATTTTAATTTTAATTGTTTTGTATATATTAGAAGAGAGCATTTAAATCCAGATCATCTGTATCAAATTGTCTCTGTCGGCGTTGGGTGCGTCTGGCGTTTTTAACCTGCTGCTCATTAGAGACAATCCTTTCTCTCAATGATTGAACACTCTTTGTTCTAGCTCTTGTGTTGATGATGTCATCAAGTTTAAAGCCATTGTACATTAAGTAGTCCATAGCAAGTTTAACTTCTAATTCTGATTGACTGTAATCTAAATCTCTTTGAGTCTCCCCATTAGGACCTACAGGCTCAGAGATGTAGTCAAAGAATTTTGCTTTTTGATTGTCTGGGATACGTACCCCAGCAAACTCATTCCCAGTCTCAATTCTATTTGCTACACCCTCCCAGAACTCTTCTGTTTCTTCTTGTTGTCTTTGGAACTCAGCTTGCTGCTTTTCAAACAACTCTTGACGATATTGTTCTTGTGCAGTAGCAAGCTCTTGTCTAGCCACTTCTGATTTGCTAAACAATGAACCTCTTGACTCCAATGATTCAAGCATATCTTCGATAAACTCATTGTCATGACCTTTTGCTTGAAAGTAGTTTGCTAAGATGATACGCTGAGTACTTACATCTTCTTGATCAATCTCAACAGCAGAGAAATCTACTTGTGGATTGTAAGCCTGCATAAACTCTTCAGAGTTACCTCCAGACATTACGTAATCAAGATGTCTTTGTACCTCAGGGTACTGCTCAAACAATTGACTCAACTGTTCTTCTGCAGCCTCTTGTGACATATCTCTTACGAAATTTGTCAACCCTTCTACAGTATCATCATACTCATCATTTAACTCTAACCCAAGAGTATTAGCTATTTCGAAAATAACTCCTTGTCCTGCTGAATCTTCTTCAGCATCGTCATCTTCTGTTTCTTCGTACTCTTCTGTTTCTGACTCCTCTTCGTATTCTTCGGTTTTTGATTCATCTACAATGTCTTCGACTTCTTCATCTACCTCAGAATCAATTTTTTCAACCGTCTCCGGTTCTGCTGGCATAGTCTCCAGCCCATCCCCCAACATATCGTCAAAGGAGATTGCGCTGATATCTAACTTGTTTTCTTCCGCCATTTTACAAATGTATTTAGTTTGTGTTTTAGTTTACTTGTTTAATTTGCTTTTATAACTGTTGTTATAATATATCACTTCCTTCGTATTTTACGTTCAAAATACTTCTTTGTTCCTCCGTATTTCTTGCTATCCAAAAACCCAGTCTCATCTTCTAATGCATCTAATGCATTTGCACTGTTTATTACGTGTCTCCCAACATTATTGTAAAACTCAATTCCGTAATATTTTAGTGGCTTCTGAGCTTTCTTAGCTAGATTAAACGTAAATTTTGCTTTTCCAAGCATTGGTACAGCCCCAAGCATATCTACTGCTTCATCTAAATTTGGGTACGACGCGCCTCTATCTTGCATAGAGTTCCATGCACGATAAGCATCATCCCAAGATGATACTCCTGTAGGATCAAATGCTTCTACAGCATTTTCAAATGTAGAATCGTCTTGAGAATTGTGAGTTTTCACATCTCTCCAAAAATCCATTGAGTCGTAAGGTCTTTGCCTAATCGTGCCCTCATCTCTAACCATTGGAGTTGGGGTAGCTGGGTTTAAAGCAACTTGTGGTGAAAGAGGTGTACTGACTCTAGTATTATCTGATGCAGCTGTATAGGGAGGATCAGTAGGTCCCCCATCTTGCATCTTGCGGTAATTACTAAACATATCTAATAGAGATTCCTTTCTATCAGATAGCCTGTATTCATTTAGTAATTTACGTCGCTCTGCATTAGTCATTACACAAGAAATTTAAATCTCTTACTCCCCGTCTGGGGTTAGGTCATTTTCTTTATCCAATGCTTGTTGCTTAAGGTCAAGTTCTCTCTCCTTGAGTTCAAATTGTTTCATCATCTTCTCAAGATCTAAGTTTAACTTCCCTTCAACATCCTTAGCTTCAGCATTAATCAAGGCAATCTCAATATCCTTCTGTCTGTCTTTCTCTTTCTCAAGAGATTCCCTCTCCATCTTAGCTTGCTCCATCTGCATCTGCTGTTGTTGCATTTGCATCTGAGCTTCTTGTTGTTTCTGAGCAAGTTCTTGTTGAGCTTGTTCTGCTTTCCGCATCTTATCTTTTAACCCGGTAAAGCTATCAGTATCAAACAACTCCATAACTGCAGATGCTGGCATCCCGTTCTGAACCATAGCTTGAGACATCTGACGTGCTTGATTGAGATTGTCTTGATCCTTACCTGCATCAGATACGAATACACCGTACTCTGATTCCATATGCCCTAAAGAATCTAAGTCTAAGAACTGTGCTGTGGTATCAGGCATGAAGTACATTGCTGACTTCCCATCTATCCACGCTTCCTTCGAATAATCCAATAAGCCTTGGAGTTCTCTTTGCTCAAATCGTGCAAATTTCCTGAAAAGATCTTCAGTAATGTGCGACGACTGAACAATGGCTTGTTGACTTGTGGACTTACCTTCGTATGTCCCGATTGTTCCTTGACGTTGTCTGTTGACTCCTGAGATTTTTTCCCACTCTTGCATGATTGATTCAAGCAAGACGATGTACTGCTCAATTGTCTTAATCGACATATCGAGTACAGATTGATGCTGGGGAGAGAGCATAACACCCTCTTTATTGTAGTCAACCCATGCAATACCAGTTCCTTCAACATAGTACATGAATTTATCCATATCCCATTTCTTTGGGATCATGTTGATATCAAACTGAGCAATGATATCCTTAGACCTAGCAATAGCTAGTTCCATTCTGTACTTGAAGATATTGTAGTTCAGCTGATATGGAATCCCAAGCTGTACAAGAGAGACATTGTTTGAGTTAATATCTGAATACTTCCTCCCATTAACTGGGAGTTTACATCTTGAAGGATTGTCAATAGAAGTACGTTGATTTGGGATTGGGGAGATGTTTACATAAAAGCGCCCATCAATCTTTGTCCCTTCCCACACTTCATTTACCCACTCCCAATTCAACTTAGCTCCTTGTTCTTTGAGTTCTCCTGGGAGTCTGTAAGTCTCATCAACTTCAAACTCCTCAAGTTGACCAGTATTTTGGTCAATGTACTCCACAAACCCAATTCTCTTACGAGACTTCCAATAGACAGTAACTACTTCAACAAGTCTGTTTCTGTAGATATTGTCATCAGCACCTGAAGCTTCTGCTCTGTATAGAAGATACGAATCAACAGAGTTTTGCTGTGGGTTTTCTAATTCAAGTACTTGCTCAGCAGTTAAGTAATCATTGTAGTTATCAATGACTGTAGATGCGTGTGCATATCTTCTAATAATTGCCCAATCCCCATCCTCTACAAACTCTACATCTGGGTCTTTATCATAGTCAATGTCGAGAGTATTGAGGATCTCATAGAATGGTTCCCTGTTTCTAACTCCTTTGTGAGAATAGCATTCCCCTGCAACTAAGAAGTGAAAGAATGCTTTTTGAAACTTATCATATATCTCTTGGTCATACATGATGTAGTTAAGAGCAGCTTGTCCTTTGATTGCTCTATCATCTACATACGTACGCTCGAATTGCTCAATGATTTGTTTTGGGAGTTGGGGTTCTTGCTGTTCACCCTCTAATGCTTGTAAGAACATTTGCTCTGCAGTTTGCAGTATCTTGTTCTTTTTGGCTTCTTCTTTGAGACTTACTGAGTCAGCATTCTTAACTGCTACTGAGTAATTGAGTGGTCTCTTTGATTTCTCCCCAAGCAATAAGTCAATGATAGGCTTAATGATTGGGTAGTTCCTAAGTTTAGATGGGAAGTTCTCCCTAGTCTTACCGTAAGGTTTGATTACATACTTGTAGTCAAGTTCATCTATCTCCCCATTGTAATAATCATACAATTGTTTGAGAGCATTGCGACGTTCACTTAACCCAAACTTAGAAAGATTTATAAATGCATCAACACACTGCTCTCTCCACTTTTCAGTTTTCTGCCTTAATGGGAGCCGTTGTTGAGGTATTTTTGCATCTCCGTACATTCTTGTAAAGTTACTAAATTATCTATAGTTTTTATCAAACCAATCATCTTGAGATCTATCGTCTATAGTTTCTAGGACTTCTTTATTATATAGCTCTCGTGTATGGTACATCCCAACCATAAAAGCCATCACTCTGTCGAAGTTACCTTTGTGATTGAATTTGATTAATTCTTGCAATAATGCAGGATCATAAATAGTATGCAAGTTTAACGTAACATTCCCATCCTCATCTTGACCTCTAGGTGATATTAACCAGTCTCTTATATATAGCTCACCCTGACGCTTACGTTGCTCAGTCATGTGCATCCCATACTGACGACGTACATTCCTTGATTGCAATTCTCTCTTATCAAGCATCTCAAACTCTTCCTGCAGTTTGTGTAGCTTTCTGTATCGTTTTGCATAAGCTATTAATTCACCTCTATCATTCTCAAACCCAATCTTAGCATTGTAGAAGTCTGCAAGCATAAAGAGTATTCTGTTGTACTCATCTTGAGTATCTGGGCGACCTATATAACTTGCTACAATTAAGTCATCCGGTTTTGATAGATTGTTAGGTCTCTTGATAACATACGCAGCTCCGAGGGACTCATTGTTAGATGACTTCCCTTGTGCATATGGGTCATGACAAATGATGTATAGATTGTGTGGGACCAATCCTTCTTTTGTTTTGTATGGGGTATCGTACACGATAACTCCTCCTGTGATGTTGTCATCTTTTCTATGTGGGAATTTAAGGACTGGTTTAATTGAAGGGTCAGGTCTAAATTTAACCTCATCCCCTTTGTGATACAATATCCCAGGTGTCCCATTCTTTTCAAGGTTATGTGCCTTGACTCTGTTATATTGTTCCTTTAATGAACTTACATCAAAGATGTTAATAGTAGTCTGAAGAGTAGCTTCTTGTGGGGTGAATGGGTGTTCAGCTATATACTGGTCAAAGCTCTTGGGGTCATTGGCTTTCTTCTTATTCTCTCTAGCTGCTTCTTCAAACTCTTTGGCTTTATCAATCAACGAGTTCCCGTCATCATCCATAAACCCGTCCAAGTTTTGGTAGATAGGGACAAAATACCCACACTGAGTTCCCATTGCTCCTGCATCCCATTCATTGTCAAATGCTAAGCAGTTGTATGCATCTGGGTGATAGAACAGCTCTTCTAATGATCCAAACCCTTCACCTTCTTCACCACCTGTCCCAAAAGCAATCATTGTCCCAAGTGTCTTAGAACCTTGCTTCATTGTAGGCATTGCAATCTCCCACGCAGTCAGAAGTCCTGAGAATGAGCCCGCTTCTTCAAAGAATATAAGTTCCCCTGCCTTACCTCTTACTTTGTGTGGATTGTCTTTGAGAGATACCCCAATAATCTGTGACTTCATCCCTAGAGATACATCCGCCCCATTCACCCTTTTCTTATACCCAGACTGTTTGTGCATCTCTTTATCAATCAGTCTAGGTTGAGTCCATGCAGTATTGTCGTCTACAAATGATATGAAGTCCCAAGTTTTTGATAACAATCCATCCCCAATCAAATACTCCTTCTGCTCAGCAAATACAAAGTTCTTGGAGTTACGTAAGAAGAAGTAATTTCTTGCAAGCATTGAACCTGCTTTATAGGAGAAACCTTTACGTCTTGCTTTAAGCACAGACATATGCTTGTTCTCTTTTCTACACGCATCTACTGCAGTAAAGTATTGATAATCCCCATCGTAGAATGCTGGGAATGTGCGCTCTCTTCTAGCTTGTACTGTCCCATCAGGGAGGACTTCATCCACAGCTCTGTCAATTGGGCAATAGTTTAAGTAGAAGTAATGATACCCAGTTATTCTGACCCCGTTTACTTCATACCCATACATACATCTACTCATCTCTTTATCCCAGAAGTCATAATACTCCTTAGTCCCATCTAAAGCATCAGTGTAATAACCTTTCTCTAGATATGATTTAGCAGCTGGGGAAAATAAATGAGTGTCCTTAAACATTACTGTGAGTACTTATTTGTAACTACTCCTCCTCTGTTGGGGTTGTCTTTTTGCTGTTGCTTTTGAACAAGCTCTTCAAGTTCATCCAACCCACTAATGACTTTCCCCATATTAGCAAGATTAGCAATAAGATCTTTAGCGTGATATATAGGTCTGTTGTTGTCATCTACTTGAGTCAAATCAATGTCCCTAAAGTACTGTTCTAACTTTGCTACTGATTCTCTAGCTGATTTTAATAACTTAACTGCAGAAGTTTCAGATAGCTCTTTGTATTTATCAATTGCTGCCTTTAGTTTTGGGGTAGCTTTAACGTTTATTGTCTCTGTTAACTTCTCCCATCTTTCAGACTCCTGGTATACTGAGTATGGGGATCTATGATCTGTAAAAAAGTATACAGCAGATAACTCCTCTAACTTCAATTGTTTGAACTCAGGGATTGTCAATGCATATGGGGATGGGATAGCTTTTAGTCCGTCAATCGTTATCAGGTCTTTCATTTAGATGTTTTAATCTCCCAGGTTTAACATGAAACTTCCCAAGATATGGGAGCCTAACAGCTTTGAATTCCCCAGCTCTAATGACTTGGCTTGTAAACTTAAACTGAGAGTATACAGCTTCTTCTACCTTAGATATTGGGAGGTTGTACTTACTTGCTAGCTTTTGTATTATTGACTTTTCGTCCATTGTTTCCAGTTACTTTCCATCTCCCATCAGGACAGTCGCTGGTGGCCCATTTAGCTTTGTGTTCTATAATACACCCACACATCCCACAACGCTTGTTTCTAAGTAAATGCTCGCAGCTATGGCAAGTCTTAATCCTATCTTTATAATCCTGCTTACTTACATTTGGGGCACCTTCTTTAGCGTACTTAGCTAACTCCTTGCTAAAATTCTTTAGCATTCTAAGAACTGACGGGGATTCAATCATGATTTAACAATTTGAATTACTACACTATTCTCAGGAAGTAAGAATGGGGAAGCTTGATACTTCCCCTTCTTATTCTTAAATATAGCCCCTTTATCTTTAAGTCTCTTGATGTAGTTATTGAGAGTATTGTAATCCTCAATCCCCATATCATTGGCTACTTCTTTCTTTGTATGAATATCGCAGATGTTTGTTTTATCCCCAAAGTCAATAAGCTTAGACAATACAAGTAGCTCCTTATCAGTTAGCTCCAATATCCCATTGAATACTTGGATGTACTGCAAAGTAGTTTTTGCGTTGATTTTAATTGTTCTCATTGAACTTGATTTTAGCTCTTCCATCTATTAATAATATTTCAGCCCCAGTAGCTTGTCTATTGAATTCCTCTAAATACTCAGAGATATTCTCACGAGTAATTAAGAATGACAAGAACACCTCTATCTCTAGAGCAGCTTTCTTTGTAGATTTTATGAGTTGTTCAGCTTTATCAGATTGCTCTCTTAACTCATCAAAATCCTTGAGAGGGAGAGTAACTGTAGCACTCATTCTACAATACCTACAACTTGAAATTCATTAACACATGCATACTCCTTACTATGCACGTTGATGACAAGTGCAGGAGATTCAGGGTGTACGAGAACAGTATCCCCTTCTTTGACCATGTTACAGTCAGGCCCAGCGGCTAAGACCTCAACAATGTTACTTGTCATTGAAGGCTTAGCTTGATCTGGGACAATAATACCTGAGTCAGTTTTCTCAATATTAGGGATATTGAATACTACCCAGTCTCTGAGTGGTTGGAATTTAATTTGTGACATTAGTTTGCGGTTATTTGTGCTAATATAAAACTTATTTAAACACTATCAAAATCTGTATAAGTGATGGTTACTTCTTCGTTATTCTCCAATGCAGTTGCGATTGAGGGGTATATCGCTTTGTACGCATGTGTAGAGCTTCCAACAAAGCCATCGCTCCCGTTAGCATTTGACGTCTGAGTGTCCCCAACAAGGAGACACCCACTAGTATCATCATCGTCATTCCCACAATGAATAAGAATGTACTCAAAATTAGGTACTTCGCGAATCCACAGCATCCCCTTATGCATTTCTGGGAAACGCTTTGAATAGCGTTCATGAAAACCCCCCCAAGTACGTAAAGTAATTTTGTATGTACCTGCTGGTATTCTGGTCTCGTGCATAACTTTAATCTCACGATACTCATCTTCTAAGGTGTAACATAGAAACTTGCGATCACCGTTTGTGATGTCAAATAATACTCCTAATGTACTGTCTTCTTGGCTACTGATTCTTAGTACCTCTAACTTCATTGTTTGTAGATTTCATTCATTACGTCTCTCCAACGTCGCTCTACATCAACCTCTCTGAATAGTCTTACAGGTGGACCTTCCTCAAGATAGTCCCACATAGGGCCCCAACATTGATTCCCGTAAGCTGTGTTTAGCAAAAGAATATCTGTAGCCCCAATAATTCCGTCTAAGTTTAAATCACAATTTTCACACACCCCAACAGGTTCATCTTCCCAACAAGCGAGTATTGATATCAAGTCATTACTCCCAACAACATAATCACCGTTCACATCCCCAAGGCAACTGCCATTGTCTTCGTCAACAATAGTTGGTCTGTTTAATAACATGTGATTGTGCATGTAGTTTAACTGCCCATCAGTAAATGTCGTTCTACATGAGTCGATGTAGTAATCCATGTGGTTATTGTGAACATAATCAGCCCAAGGTCTTTCAGGATTGAAGTTCGAACACACTGGATTTACGCAGCTAAAGTTCACCTTGGTGGGTGGCGTGTCGCAGATGTCATCATGCACTTGCGTACAATCCTCTTCAACGTCTTCCCCGCAGAAGTCAACCCCATTGAACACGTGATGTAAACCTAAATAGTGTCCTACTTCGTGAACTAAGGTTTTGTTCTCGTCTCTGTTTAGAAACAAGTACTCACCATCTAATCCGAATACTGACGTTTCTACCCATACACCATCAGCTACGTTGAAGTAAGCTGGATAACGGTAAGCAAATCCAAGAATTGTCCCACACATTCTAGGTACTACGTGGATGTTCATAAACTCAGTAGTCTCCCAAGCTTTATTCCCAATATACCCAACCATTGTTGAAGTACTATAAGGAAAACATTTAGCACCTGTAGCTAATTCAAAACCATCTTGGCTACCGTCAATCATATCATGATAACGAATCTGAATCAAGTCAAAGTTGAACATGTACTCCTCAAACTGTTCGTTCAGGTCGTCAATAGCATTGTAGACATGCTCTTCAGGGATTTCAGCCCAAGAATCGTAGATAGAGTAGTGTACGTGAACGACTATCTTAACATCCTTCCAATAGACATTGAGAGGGTTTTGGTAGTCCTCGTTAACTCTATTGAATGATTCTTCCTCTAGTACAGCGCATAAACTGATGGTGTCCTTTTGTCCTAAAGTAAGGTTATAACCTGACAAAAGAACTAATATTGTAATAATATACCTCATGGTTTTCGATTTGTTGCAGTCTTTTCTATCGTGCGACCTGCAAAATAGGCACCCGCAGTAGTTAGTAATAGTATTTGCAACAAATCTACATAATTATCCTTAACAGAAAACTCGGGATCTATTGAATCCCAGATAGTTACAACGCTGAAAAATGCAATTAGATAGATCATTATACTAGGTCGTATAATTTTAGCAATTTTTACATCGCTATTCATGTCTGCTTTCCAACGCTCAGTAACGTTATTTTGAGCATTCTGTTCAGTCTCTGCAGCTAACTTCTCAAACTCCATCTTTTGCTCTGGAGTAAGATCTGGGTCAGTATCTACAATACGCTTAATAATCCCTAATACCCCTTTGTCTGGGATGAGATCACCTACATTGTTTAATAAGTTTGGGGCCTTGTCTTTTAACCAATCCCCTAATTTTGTGTCTTTAACTTTTGGCATGATTCTATATCTGCAATCATTGCTTTCTTACAATGATTTGGGTCGATGCAATCAAGCATATTAGCTACTAAATCCCCCAATGATGTCAAGGAGTTTTCAGCTTGAGCGTATCCTAAAACTGCTGATATAGTTTGGTCTGCATCCCCAAACGGTACTTTCGTACTCGAATGGATAAGTGTTGTGTTAAATAAGTCAGAACAGAATACATTCCCTAACTGGTCAATAGCCAATGCACAGCTATGGAAGTAGTCTGATACTGTTGACTTAGCTCTAGTCTTGTACAATATCCTGTACACAATACTGTACAACAACCCTACAGGGAGTAGTGTTACCCCGAGTAGGATTGCTGTTATGAACAGTATTATTTTCACTCTACAACTTCAGACTGATCGAATCCATCTTCAACAGGGAACCATCCGTTAGTCTCCATGTAAGCTTTATCTCTTACGTTAGCTGTTGATGGGATGATATCCCCGAATCTGAATCTACCAGTAGCTGAGCTACCAATGTATGCTGCAAGCTGTGCTTTTTCTTCTTCAAGTACTTCTGGGAAGAGAGCGAGCAATCCGTCGAGATTGTTTTCAGGGTGAACGTAGATTTGATAATCCAAATCCACAGTCAGAGCAAACAACCCGAAGTTAGGTGAATTCTCATCTGTTTCAGGGTGTGGCATCCAACCAAATACGTAGCGTGATACATCACGTGGGTTACGTACGTGTGGGGGACGAGAAATCTTGAAGAGCTCTTCACTGATTCCTTTTGCTCTTTGTTCTGAAGTCAGTTCTGCTTCAGGGAGTACAATAATGAAATTCTGCATTGTTTTATTATTTAGTGCAAATATAAGTGTTTAGTTAAGATGTGTATCTAAAAGGTGTGTTGTTAACCAATCTGTTATTTAGTCTATCCATAAAGGTTCGTCTGTTATACCCATACAACTCACAAACCTCTTTTGTACCGTAATAAAAGACACCTGTATTAATGTCAACTATGACTTTACATAGCTTTTGCATTTCTTCTTGTGTCTTTTTCCTCCCAGTATTTGCCTGCTTAACAGCTTTGATTGTAGCCTCTGATATCGGTTTACCTTTCTTTGAGTTGCTTATCTTTTTTCTGCCTTCTTCTGACATAACAAATCCGTCACTTCCTTCCCCTCCGTTTGTCATGTTGCATAGACATCCACTGTTTAAGTCTATTCTACCGTACAGTTCAATAAACTCTTGCTCTTTTGCATGCGCAAACTCATTGGTTACTTCATCAAAAATTACTTCAACAACATAGTCAGTTTTAGACACAATATTTTTCCACCACTTACTACGGCATCTTTTGTTGTGAGCTCTTCTATAGTTATCAAACTCTGACAACCCACCAACGCCTATGTAAAATGGTTCATTCTTGTCTTTTCTTATGTGTCTATAAACGTATGCCATCTTAATAAATTCTGTAGTATTCGTTTATATTTTTTTCGATGCCTGTGCGGTTGGTTGATTGGTCAGACGTATACAGTACAAATTCTTGCAAAGTGCCTGTCATATAAGCGCCCGCACTTGGCGACAATCTACCACCCAAACTTGACCCGCTTGAGACGTTGATTGTTTCGCTTACGCTTGCTGTTGTTGATGTCCCATCTACAGCAAGAGTCACAGTAGAACCGTCGTATCCGTAGACGCTCAACAATTGGCCGCTGGATGAATGCACTAAAGATGTGTCAGTCGCATTCAAAGCAAGTTGAATGGTTTGAGTTGACGCAATACTGCGCATCTGAACGCCGTCGTTAAAATTGTCAAGATTTGACCAAACGTCCCTGTTACCCGATGAACTCACGTCGGCAACGACAATAAAACCAAATATCACACTGCTGCTAAAGCTTTCTGTTATACCTAAAACGTTCGTCGTTCCATTTAATTCAATTGCTGGCTTCCCGTTCTCCGTCACCACGCCCGTGCTGCTGTCGTAAATCTTCGGCTGCTCTCCCGTCGTCGTCTGC
>Ga0070751_1001664_pt1 | contig 13027 bp, 18 predicted proteins | sample VirMetDEL_Aug_28_FD_78514 | JGI IMG/M metagenome (GOLD analysis project Ga0070751, IMG submission 78514) | Aqueous microbial communities from the Delaware River and Bay under freshwater to marine salinity gradient to study organic matter... | ecosystem: Environmental > Aquatic > Marine > Coastal...
CAAACAACCCGAGGTGGAACGAGAGTGGAATGACCGGTTATGATATAGAGGAATTCCTAACCAACACCTTATCAGATACACTCCTGGATCAGGTGGACATGGATCCTGAATCTGGTGAGTTCTACTGTTACTTCAAACTGGAAAAGGACCGGAATCCACATGTCAATGAGATGAACAAAGTCCGTCAGTGGATGCTCGCTGCAACCAGAGAAATTAGGGATGCACACCTGAAGTACATCAATGATATGTACAGCACCGACGATAATGTCCCGTTCTCCATGGAATGGACCAGCGAGGCTAAGGACAAGGGTCTCTGCGATATGGTAGAGATAAAAAATAAAATATAGTATGTGAGTAAAATACTCCCGCTCGTGCGAGAGATATTCATTCTAACAGATCAATAAAATGGCAGAGATTAAAATCGTAGAAGAGGCCATCGAGGTTTACTACATGTCAACCTATCAAGGCAAGATGGAAGTTAATGGGAAGGTTTACACCTACCGATATTCAGAGGATAGCAACGGTGCTACCTTTTACATCCTAACAGACCAGGGGTGGGAAGAATCGGACTTTAATAACCCCGACCATAGCATAGTGTACACAGCCTGTAACTATCAGGGAAATCCAACGGACCTCGGATCGGTAGGAGACGTGATCGAGATTGATGATGACGAAATTGATGATTGGAGTTAAAAAGGTTTATGGAATTAAGAATCGAATTTAGGTTACCAGAGGAGGTAAGTGAAAAAGCGAGGGAGCTAGGAATCCCGCAGAAAGTTGCAGAAGAGAAGTATGCGATTCAGATGGAAGGTTTCCTCTTAAACGAGATCTCTATGGGAGAGGATGAGGTTATTGATTACACCATCCAATCTCTGGAAGAAGAATAACCGGATGGTATGACACTGGAGCAATTAAAAACCAAGTCCGTTGAATTGGCAAAACAGTATCCTCAGTACGAGGATCAAATTAGAGACCTATTCCTATTGGCGCAGGATGAGATTGAGGAGGGCGGTAGCGAGACACATGAATGTGAACTTGCAATCAACGATATGGAATATTTAATAGAGCACGGAGACGAATAGATGCTATTGTTTGATTGAGTGAAAGTCCCTGGGAGAGATCCTGGGGCTTTCTTTTTTCCACAAAATATTTTTACTCTCCGAAGATTCTCATTACATTTGATCTATCAAACAATAGGACATGAGACAAAAATATCCAGAGGGCTACATGCCCAAGATCGTGTACTGGAGGGGTAAACTCCAGGAGGCCATTCAAGAGATGGATTCAAAAGGAATGTTGTACGCAGCAGATAAACTCGCATACTTCATGGAGAGACAAAAAGAGGTGTACGGGGAATCAGACCAAGAGAAGTCATGAGCACACCGGGGGAACTTAAACAGGTCATCGAATCACCCCGAAGCTGGGATGTGGCCAAGCATCGGAGTGCATCCAAACTCCTCGAACTCTACGACAGCGAATCCACGAGGGATTATATCTGGAAGCTCTTCCAGAAGACCAACGATTACTACTACTGCTCGATCCTGAAGAATCGGGGTCAGGGCGATTAAATACATGATGTTTGATTGAGGGAAGTCCCTGGGAGAGATCCTGGGGATTTTCTTTTGCCCAATTCCCATTTTTTCAAAACGTAGAATAACAGTATATTTGTCTTGGTGCCTGGTCAAACCGAAACCGGTCCAAACCAACTGAACCCTGTCGGGCGGGATCGGGAGAAATAAAATTAGTATTTAACCCCGTTTTATTTTTTATCCTCGGGGGTTATGCCTATATTAGCTATGTAATCAATCAAACATCATCATGATCCGTTCAAACGTAAACCCCCTTACCTTCCCCCAGCTCTTCACCGCTGGTCGCGCAGTTCTTACCCTCCACAACCCAGAGTCAGGCAACCATGTGACCATCCGCTCGAAGCAGTGGAAGAAGCGCAACGAAGAGGGCAAGCTCGAGAAGCTTCCCAAATTCTCTATTTCCATTTCACTCCTGGGCGACAAGGAACAAGGCATGCTCCCCGCAGGTTATTTCTTCCAGGACGAAAACCGTTGGGCATTCGCCAAAGAGGTAGATCGCAAATCTCAACTCGGTCGTGTCTTCTCCCTCATTCAGCAATTCTACAATGACCCCATGACCATCCGTCAGAAAGGAGTCAGTGTACTTCACGAAGGCAAGTGCTGCCGATGTGCACTTCCACTCACAAATCCTCAATCCATCGAGAGAGGTTTGGGAGATGACTGTCACGCCTACACCTTCGGGACATCCAATGAGAAGAGGAAGGAAAAACTCGGCCTGAAATAGGGCCGGGTATTTTTCCCCGCGGAATATCAATATGCAATGCAAAGTATTAAGAGGAACGGTTACACCTTACACCTGGGCAACAACCCGGGTGAACTTTTTAAATTCTATGGGGTAGAGGAAATGCATGGTCTAAGTTTGACTGAGTGTGAATCTTATCCTGCTACCAAGGATGATGCCTATATAGCTGGCTTAGCCAATTTCATTCCGAACACAGAAAATAGGTTTGTGTATCTGAACACAGACCGCTGGTCCTATGGACTGGTGTTCCATGAAATGATGCACCATTCCCTCTATAGATTCGGATACAATCTGGAGCTGGAAGAAGAGATCATCTCTTGGGCTGAAGCAGAAGCTAATGCTATCTGTGAGATGTTTGCCCCCTAAAAAACCCCACGAGAAATTGAGGTCCAAACCACGGGGGTTTTAGGTCCTTCTAAAACTCCTCGTAAAAAACAGGATAATCCAAAACTCCTCGTAAAAAACAGGATAAAACTATGAGGGTTTTAGGTATCCCGTACCTAAGGTCCTTTCGTCCCAAGGGAGCCTTTCGACCCTTTTACTAGCCCCCTTAGACCCCTGGAGGGGGGTAAAAACAGGGTCTTTTTTAGGGGGGTTCAAGGGCCCCTCGCATATAGGGTCTTATTTAGGGGTCCCATACGCTTAGCAGACCGAATTAGGGGACCCCTACGGGTACTTTTGTTGGGGGCCCTCACGTATAGGGCAAAACGATGGCATGGGATTTGCTTTAGCGAAGGCCCTTTCTAAATGATCCGACCGAGTGAAGCCCGGCTTGTTCATAAAGGGAAACAAAAGTATCTCTGCCTAGGTATAAGGTATACAAGATTATTTCATATTATTACCCCATGCAGGAAAGAGAAATATGGGCCGGGTGTATCCAAGGTAAGCAAGAGTGTCAGCGAGAGTTGTTTGCCCAGTATGCGGGTAAACTCAAGGCTACCTTGCTCAGGTACATTAAGGATGACGCTCGGGCCAATAAGATCCTGGTAGATCTCTTCACCGATATCTTTAGGAGGATCACTAGAGGTGAGTGGCGAGAGAATGTTCCGTTCGAAGTGTGGACTAAGTCTCTTGTCATGAATTACTGTCTCATGTACGTCAGAAAGAAGAGGGTGTTCTTCCTCTTTAAACCAGTTCATGAGGAAGTCCAGGTTTCAAATATTAACATGGAAGAACTGGAACCTGTTATGAGTGCAAAGAACATCTCAGAGGTGCTCTATAAGATCCCAGACCCCCACCGGGTCTTATTCAATCTCTATGTGGTAGACGGGTATTCCGAGGCAGACATTGCCTCTAGCGTGTCAGTTAAACCTGAGTGGGTAAGCAGAGGCATCAAAGAGGCTAGGGAGATGGTGCATCGGGAGTTGCAGAAGAAAGTGAGGTTAACCTATGCCTCTGCCCTCTAGGAACCTTGGTTGGTTTCTTGGATATAATAGAATAAATTGAAGTTTCTATGAATATCATTGCTTTCTGTTCTAGCCCTGCCTTAACCAATTACATATCTAATACTCTCTCTGAGGATCATGTTGTGCAATCAACCAATCCCAATGGATTTATTAATTCAGACTATGACCTCATCATGGTGGAGGATAGGCTATTAACTGATTCTCTCTTTGAACAAGGTTTACCTGTGCTTCTTATTACTCATCTAAACTATGGATTGAGGGAGATTGAGAATGCGTCGAGGATGATTGGTGATAGGCGGATAAAGTTCAATTACATCTTTAAGCCTATTGTTGAGGTTGAGCTACAGGAGAAGGTGAGGGATCTCGTCTCCTAATCTTACAGTAAGCAATAGTGACTCGGACGGCGGCGGGTCCCTGCTTTAGGGGCCGAAAAAGCCCCTGACCCCGAACTTTAAGATCTGGGGGATCCAACCCCGACTTTAGGATCTGAGCCCACCGCGCAAATCTCAGAAGGTGAAAGAGAATGCCTCAGATCGCGCAGATCTAAGATGCACACAGATGGACAGAGAGTGATAACAACCCCATCTCCTGGATATATAAGTGACAAATAAGACACGTGTCATATGAACAAGCTTTTCTCCTTTGTAGATTTTACAAATTCACTTAACGAAGGCAATATAGAGATCAAAACCACGATCGAGGCCGAGCGTCCATTGTGGCTGATTTATAATCTCATTAAAGATAAATTCGGTGCACAAGAAAACATCGATAGCTTCTTGTTTACCCGGAACAGAGCTGAAATCGAGAAATCTCTGAAGGAAGCTGGGATAGGTGATAAGGAGATTCCTTACGAAAAAGTGCGAGACATTGAGAAACAAGGGGATGGAAAGATCTACCTCAACAACGTCATGCCCTACTATAATACCAAGACCAAAACCCTGGTGAATTTTCTGTACAGCAAAAAAGCTGACGAGATGGCAGAGCTTATTAACGATAAGGTGGAAAAGGTCAATGCCATTATCGAACCATACAAGAAAGGGGGGAGTTTATCCCTAGGGTTAAAGGATGGACTTGCACTCACCAAAGAGGTCCTAGACAAGGTCGATTTATCGGACTTGAAACCTTTCACTAGAGCTGCTGGTTTCAAAGATGACGAGGTAAAAGACTTGATAGTAAATATAGCATCCGAAAAGCACGGAATCGCAGTTGGCTTGGGTATAAAGGGGGTATTAAATTTATCTAATTTATATGATGAAAAATCTTAAAGAATTCGAATATACTGGAAATAATGGGAATGATGAAGAGTCAATAAACGAAGCTCTAAAACTTCTGATCAATCCACTAATGGTTAGAATCATGAGCACCATTGGCTTCAACTATGATCCAAAGCTAAAGCAGGAGCTTAGGGATCAAATACAGAAAGCTGTAGAGAAAGTGCTGAAGGAAAATGGTGTAATAGTAGAATGAAAAGATTAAAGATGGACAGAGAATTTTAATCTCTCCAGGAGGTTAATGCGGGTTTCTTTTTTGATATATAAAAGGAAATAAGCAAGACCCCAATAAGGGGCAGCAGGTAATCATATGGCATTTTCGATAAACGGGTTTCAACCCAAACCTATAAGCTATCCGGTTACCGTTTTAGCAGAGACCAGAGATTATGGTATCCTAGCATCTGATGGTGGAACTTACATCCAATATACCGGAGGTTCACCTACCGTTTTTACAGTTCCCACGAATGCATCCGCCGGATTTGCCGATGATGTTGAGATCCTAATTGAACAATCGGACACCGGACAAATAGAGTTCGTTGGGGCTAATGGGGTAGTCATAACCTCTAAAGCAGAGCTTCGGACCTCAAAACAAGGTGCAGTGGTTAAACTGAAGAAATTGGCGACGGATTCATGGATTTTATATGGGGATGTTCTGGATAACACCGATATGGCTATGTTGATAGCAATGTCTTAATTTAAAAGTAGAAATGGCAAAAGAATTATTACAAAATTACACCTTCAACGCTAGCGCGGGCACTGTGAGGGTTCGAGGAAATTATAACGAAAAAGAGTGGCTCCTTATAACAAACACCACCGATAATAACATAATCTATAACTTCGCACAACAAGGGATGGGTGGAAGTGCAAGCTACGATTCGACTACAAATAAGACAACGCTGACTTTGGACTATGACACCACCTTAATGTCAGATTCCGATTTCTTACAAATCTATGCCGATAAGGGTGGACAAAAAATTGTACCTGACGGACCATATAGTGACCCGGTAGATAAGATGAGGGTAAGTAACCCTCAGTCCCTAATAGATACGGATTTTGAGTATTCATTGCAGCCAACCAAATGGGAGACCGTGCAGCTACAGGCTAACATACCAGGAATATTCCAGAAAGCAAACGAACCAGCATTTACTGCTGAGCAGATCACTTCCATATCGCCATCTACACTAACCACCCCTGCAAACGTTACCTCCATAACATACGACAGCTCTTTGGAAAGTGCTTCTTTTACATCGGTGGAAGTTTTTGCTAATCCTAGTAACAATGATACTTCAGCGGCAAGGGACGGTTCAATAGGATTTGATGTTACTGTTAACAGTTATACATTTAATACGGTAAGAGGTAATAATAACGGGGTTCTTTTCTTTGGATCTAGAGCAACCGCCAATGGTGATATTGCAAACATAGGCGATGCATCCTACCCAGGATCAACACAATACGGTCCCATTCTGAAAATGTTCGGTACAGATATGGAGATTTACCAATATTCAAAGAGAAGTGAGGGTGTTTCTCCTAATAGGGTTTTTATCTGGAAGGTTGAGTACGCACCAAACGGTGCTTCAAGCTCTTTGCAAGTCGATAAGGTAGCTTATATAAAATTCTTTGAAGGTATCAACAAGATAGAAATACACTATGAGAAATTTGGATCTGCTGCTACAGTAACTGCACTAGATGACCCCAGAACTTCCGATAGGATCTTGGATTGGTCACCTACAGTTAATACAACCTCCCCGTATTTCACTAGGGAGGCATTTTCTCTAAACCTGGATACCATTACCAGAGATGGATTACAGGTTACAGTAACTGAAGCTCCAGCAGTCCCTTTTTATGTGGGTCAGCCCGTAATTTTCAAAGAAACGAAGGATCCAACTTATCTTGATACTTCATTCCTGATAGTGAGTACCTCGAGTTCTACGACATTTGGAATTATACCAAATTCTCCTAACACGTATGTGGGTAATCAAAAAACTGATTATACCGTTATTTACACCGGCGGATTCTATTTCTCTTCCGAATTACCGCTCACCTCGGTTGCCCATGTTAATGGGGGTAGGAATTTGAAGGTAACTTTTTCTACAAACCACTCGTTATTCTTAGGGTCAACGATCTACGTCGTCGATGCAACCTCCAGTGCCACCGATTGGATAGGGTCGTTTTCAATATCCAGGGTATTGAGCAATACCGAGGTAGAATTCCTAGGAGCATCTTCATCAAATTACACGGACACGGAGGTAGTGTCAACATCAAGCACCAAGGTATATGTTAGAAACAACGGGAGCGCTATCCACCGATACTATGACGGTGGGGTTCAAATTAGTCCCGAAGGATATTCTCCAAACTGTCAAATTGTAAGACAAACCAGGGGGTACTTCAGATATCAATCCGGAAAGGGGATACAGTTTAGCACGGGTATTCTGTTTAAACCCACTTATGATGTGTTTCAATACTCCATAGATACGAGTAGCTATAACGCTTCGACATATCAATATTATGATATGTTCATCGAAACTGATCAAGTACATGGGTTTAAAAACCCGGGGGATTATAGGGAATCGGTGGATATTTCCATCGAAGGATTTACCGTATCCTCGGGGGTGAACCCATATAATGTTTCAAATACCGCCATTAGCGGGGTAACCAGTCCCAAAGATTTTACCGTCCAGATACCGGTCGACCCTGCTAATCTACCATCCGACACAAACCCCGGTGGATTAATCAGGGTTATAGTAAACGGATGGAACGATGCTGTTGTTAGATCTGGTCTTTTTGATCAGCAAAATGGACTTTTCTTTGAACATGATGGAGACGATTTATATTGCGTAAAAAGAAACAGCACCACTCAGATATCAGGATTTGTAAGTGCAACGACAGATTCATCAATAGTTACTGGCAACGGGACTAAATTTAGAACCCAGCTGTACGAAGGGGATTTTGTAGTTATAAAAGGTCAGGCATATTACATAACATCGATTGATAGTGACACTCAAATTACGATTGCGCCTGATTATAAGGGAAATAGTGTATCCGACATAAAGCTAGTAAAAACCGTAGAACAGAGGGTAAAAAGAACCGATTTTAACCTGGATATTTTGGACGGTAGCGGTCCATCAGGCTATGTATACGATGCTTCTAAAATGCAGATGGTTTTCCTAGATTATTCCTGGTATGGAGCTGGAAAAATCAGATTCGGTATGAGGGGTACTCAAGGAGAGATATTCTACTGCCATGAGTTTGTCAATAATAACCTGAATACCGAGGCATATTTAAGAACAGGTAACCTACCAGCTAGGTTCGAAATCAATACCGTTTCTAAGAGTGGTTATTTACAATCAGCATTAACAACATCCTCGACTACTCTAGATGTCCTCGAATCAGATGCATATTACTTGCCAACCGATGGAACTATCAATGTTAATAACGAATATATCGAATACAGTAAGGGATCTACCGCAAGTGGCATCACCACTCTGAACTTGGTTAATAGAAACGTAGGATTCCTCTCAGGTGGTAATACTACAGCAACCGTAAATGACACATGGCTTTCCAATAATCAGAACTTCTCCCCTACACTGAGCCATTGGGGGGTTTCAGTTATTATGGATGGAAGATTTGATGTTGATAAATCATATCTATTTACAGCAGCAAATACAGGGACTAAAACAATTACCTCAGGGCAAGAGGAAGCACTATTAACAATCAGATTAGCACCTAGTGTTGATTATGGAATTCCTGGATTTTATGGGGTTAGAAATTTAGTCAATCGTTCCCTAATTACATTAAAAACTATAGGTGTCGTTGCTACGGGCCAATTTACCATAACTGTTAAAATTAATGGGGACTCAACACTATTTGGCACGGAGAGCAACTGGAACGCAGCAGGTAACGGTAGTATATCACAGTATATCGACCATACTGACAATACGGAGGTTATTGGGGGAGATATTATAGGACTCTTCCTTACCGACGAGGGTGGTACCAGAGCGACATCTTCCACCCTGGACATCTCAGATATCAGAAATTTAAGTAATAGTGTATTAGGAGGACCTAATTCTTTCCCTGATGGACCTGACACCCTGACCATATTTGCTAAAAATAACGGAGCACAGGCAGGATCAGTAAAATGTAGGATTTCCTGGACTGAAGCACAGGGGTAAATGAATTTAATTAGGGTTCAAGAAACAAATGGATTCTTACCAAGTATAGAAAGCATAACAATTATTGCCCTATGCACGATCCACAAGATTTGGAAAGGATTTTTTCTACGGGAGACAGAATAGAAAAAAGGAAGGATTTTGATGAAATCTACTCCAGGGGACTCTGGGGATGGGAAGGAAATGGAAGCGGAACCGGATCCATGATGCACACCACAATTGCTGTCAGAGACCTTTTTTCCAGATTGATTGAAGAGGAGGGGGTAAGATCCATAGTGGATATCTCTGCAGGAGGTATGCTCTGGTGGCCAGAAGTCTTGGAGAAATATCCGGCGGTAAAATTTTATGGCTATGATATTTCAAAAATTAAAACCAAGGAAAGTCAGGAAAGATTTTCACATCGACCAAATTGGGAATTTCATGTGGGCGATGTGACTGAGACAATCTACCCCAAGTGTGATCTGCTTGTTTGTAGGCACACACTCAATCATCTTTCAGTATCTGATGTTATTAAATCTATGGAGAATTTAAAAAAATCAGATGCCAGAATGCTTGCAGTGACGCAGCATGAGGTTGATGACCTATATAACGAAGCACTCATAGCAGAGGGTACAGATGGATGTATCGATTACAGGCCTATAGATCTAAGGAAACCCCCACTAAATATGCCCACACCCTGGCTGGAAATAGATGACGCAGATGCGGAGGATGTACAAATGGATTGGAAGAGGAAGTTCTCTATCTGGAAAAAATAATACTGATCTCACTAGCATGAAACGAAAAGCGGTCTGTGACTGCTTTTTTTGTTTTTATCCGGAAAAAATGAATCCTAGAAATTGATATATATGTAGTGAGCCATAGGGATAGAATATACGGCAAAAAGAGAATAGTCAGTTGGCAGGAGTTTTTGCTGCTTGAGAGTGCGGAGGAAACATCAGATTCGACACTCACTAAATTATTCAAAGCACTAGGTTCAGCCCTATCTTCTAGTTGGCTTATATTTCCTGCCATTAAAGGATTGTTGATGGCATACGATCTGATATGGGGCAAAAAGCCAACGAAGGTTAGACTAATTTTTCCCGGGGAAGATTGGGAGGAGTACGCATTAGAACTCATTAAAGGGTTTGGAATTTTCACCGGAATTTTTAAGGATACAGGTGAAGCCATTGAGACTGTGAAATCCCTGGCTAAGCAAGGTGTGAAAGCTGATGAATTTGTCGTAGGTTCTCACGGTAACGGTAAGTTATTACTTATGCCGAGCAAGAGAAGCGAGACATCCTTTCCTGAATTTCTAGAGGAGAGTAAGAAGATATTAAAACCAGACACCACCATCTTCTTCACCGCCTGTCACGGAGCAGACGATCTGCTCACCCTGGTTAAAGCAGCAAACGATCTGGAGCAGGGCGTATATGGATCAAAGGGGATATACAACTATGTTACTAACTCCTCCGAGAAGGGATATTATTATTGTAACCCACACGAGCTCAGAGCTGGAGGGTATATTCCGGTGGAGGATTACGAATACCCCGATAATTTCGAGGTTGTAACCCCAGGGGAAGACAGAGCAGAGGTAATTATCCTAGGTGCTTACGGGAAGAAAAACAGGAAAGACGGGAATAGCAAGATGGGGGAATTTACCATGAGGATCAGCGATGCTGGACTTAAAAAACTAGGATGGTCCGTTAAAACACCAGGTGAATTATATTTCCCAATTCCAGCCGAAAAGATTTTTGTGACTAGTGAAAGTTATTCGATACCAATGGATCCTGATGATAAATTCTACGACCTATACCTCGAGGGTAAAGTCTTTCGGTATAAAATAGCATTCAGAACTTGGGATTTTTTCGTGCCTGGATCGGAGAAGGAGACCATCTCTAATCTCAAGAGAAATGGCTATCATAAATTAGCTGCCTTGGCAGAGGCCGGGGATGCAAAGATCTCAGATAAAGAGAAGCGCGGTAATTTTGGTGTCCTATTGAAAGATGCGATAGAGAAGGGCGAAATAGTTATCCTGGACAACAACGGGGACGACGTCACTAAGAGGTCCAGGATCAAACCACATGAGAAGAAGACCAAAGAGGAAATGAATTCCGATAGATATCTTCTAGAATGCGGAGCTTGCAAGAAGATTAAATCTTCCCCCATTAGCTGGTTAGAACCAACAAAATAAAAAATAAAAAACACAATCAAAGATGGCAAGAGCTAGAAAAAAAGGTAAGGCTAAAAGAAATAAAGCCAATCTAAAGAAGAGATATGAAGTTGTTCGAAGGAACCTAGATATTATTAGATCCCTGACGGAAGATCAAGAAATCGGACAGGTTGAAAATTCTTAAGGTTTAATCAGATCTTAAGCGAAGTCAAATCACAAAAAGGCACTCATTAATCGGGTGCCTTTTATTTTGACCAATTATTTCCATCATGCCATCGTTTTTTTGATACGAGGATTCTCCATAATTTTGTCCTTAAATATTAATGCAATATGCTAAACAGAACAGAAGAAACGAATCTCATGCAGGACCTGATTGATATTGGTCTAGTTAGTCGGCTAAGACCCGGGGTTCATTTTGGTTGGGGTAAAGAACTATCGACAGAGCCCAAGCTCAGGGAAAACCTATACCTAAATCAGGAGGGCTTAAATATACTTCTAGATATTCTTAGCTATCAAACTGAACCTGTAGAATCAGATAGCTTCTATTATCTGGCATATGCTACTTCAGAGGCTATGGACAATCGGGACGTAAATAACCTGAGAGAAGTTATTTTACCCAGTTATATGGCTAATAGCATTCCATCAGATACCACCCTTGAAATCTCACTCCGTAGGGAGACCTCGGAAGATGGTGTTCTCTATATGCTCTGTTGTGAAGAAAGATCCAGGGGGTTTGGTTATTCTGAAAACCTGGATCAACAACAATGGACCAAGTCAGATAAATTCCTTATGTCACCCCGGAGAGTTCTCCAAATTCAAGGGATTCTCTCTCAGAAGTTCGCTGCTCTCGGGAAGTGAGAAAAAATGGGGGTGAGAACAAAAGCTCACCATAACCATATAGTATAGAGAAGGATAATTTCAATTATTATGAGTAGAGACATCAGTAACCAGTACATGAGAAAGCTCATCGATTCACTAAACTCTGACTATGATAAGTGGACGATGAAGAAAAGAGGAGGTCTATCTGACGGCGGATCCTGGGTAGAATATCGCAGTCCTACCTACACCAACTCTAAAGGAAGAAAGATAGTTTTCGTACATGGGTGGACACATCGGGAATTTATAGGTGCATTCATCAACAACACCTTGCTTTGGAAGGTGAGCTGGATCCAGTGGTACAATATATTCTCACCACAAACTAGACAGATGTGGGTGGGATATAGGAGGATGAAAAGGAGATGTATCGAGAAGGAACAGAGGTACATTCAGAAGGAAATGAAAGACTCCCTTTAATTCCCTCAGGAAACTCTTACAGGTTGGCCGGTTAAGAAAAGTAAATGGGGAGAAGAAAATCCAATTAACCACAGAGGGGTTGCTAACGGGGATAGGAGGATAACACTTACTTTTTCTAGCAAGGTAGAGGCTGACATGGATGCTTTTATATCTTATTTACTAAATCCCTAAAAACATTTTTTCTTAGCGATTTCTTTCCTTAGATTTGTACTATTAAAGATTCAAGAGAATGCAAAGGTACAAAAGAGGAAAAGAAATTCAAGATCACTCGTTGAATGAGGTGTTTACCAGATACAAGGCTAAACAAGAAACCGAATTCGTCAAAACATTTTTTGGCAAGGACGAAGCCAATTCAATTTTAGAAACTTGTGGAATACCACAGGTTGAGGATTTTGCCCCGGAGGTAGAATA
>Ga0070751_1001666_pt1 | contig 13016 bp, 13 predicted proteins | sample VirMetDEL_Aug_28_FD_78514 | JGI IMG/M metagenome (GOLD analysis project Ga0070751, IMG submission 78514) | Aqueous microbial communities from the Delaware River and Bay under freshwater to marine salinity gradient to study organic matter... | ecosystem: Environmental > Aquatic > Marine > Coastal...
ACATTGAGGTAGAGAGGCTTAAATAAAATGGGTGGATCAAAAGTGAATACGCTTGGCCCAGTAGAAGCTAAGAGAGATTTTATTAAATCTTGTTTAAATAATATTGATGGAGCTATGTTGCAAGTATTAGCAGATTTTGCAGCGCATCAAGCAAAACGTGGTCTCCCTGATTTCGAAAGATTAGTTAAGGAGCCTAAAAATGATCGAAATAGATAAATTATTCGCTGAGATAAAACAAGCAGAAGACAAACGAGCAGAGCAAATGCCTACTGAACAAGATGCGATTCGAATGCTTCATTCTGCGTATTTGCGATTAAAAGAATTAGGTTGGAAAGAAGGGGTCTACGCGCCAAGGGACGGAAGATTCCTTAGTACGATTGAAATTGAATCAAAAGGCATTCATAAATGCGCCTACTTGAATGCTTCTTGGTGTACGTTTGATGGCGATATGTGGCCTTCATCGACTCCGCCACTTATGTTCAGGGAACGTAAAGACACCGATAATGATGTTAATTTAGGGCCTTGTACTATGGGCTTGGAGAGTGAAAACAATGAATGAGACAACTTCTAAAACAGTAATAATAGTGGTAATTGTTATTTGTGCGTTTAGTTCAATTTTCCCCATGGCATCATGCTCAAGAGATGTCGGAGTATACGGGGACATTATGAGGTGCGTACGAGAATCAAAAAATCCAGACGTGTGTGTTACTGCAACACAAAAAAACATTATTGGTATGAGGACGAAGAGCGATGAAAACTGAAACCAATAGTTCTACGCACAAATCGCTATTAGTTGCCTTACTTAAATCCTAATTCGTCCTAGACTCGATGCGGTTATTCCTGGGAATATAAAGCAGTAGTTTTTTAAGGAGGAACAGTAATGAAAGCAGAAGATATGTTATTTGTAGGAATACTATTATTTTCAGTCGGTGGAGCTATGCAACTAGGATCTTTTTCCTTTAGATATTTCAAAGCAGACCCCGCGATTGAATGCTTGGTAGAGCATGATATCGATTACTGTATTCTTGAAGAAGATCACGACATTCTAAGGAAATTTAGAAGGCGCAAAGATGAAAACTGAAACCAATAGTTCTACGCACAAATCGCTATTAGTTGCCTTACTTAAATCCTAATTCGTCCTAGACTCGATGCGGTTTATACGCCCGTCGAGTCGATCTATGCTAGCGCGAGTTTCCGCTTTATCCGCAAACCTATCACTAAACTTTTTATGATCATACGTAATATCTTTTTGGGCTTGCTCAAACATAGTAATACGCTCATTCATCGCAGCCCACTGAGCGTTCATAACTTCAAACTTAGTATTCATACTCCAGATCTGCTGAGCAACAAAACCAATTAACGCAACTATTAATGCAGTAAAAACTGAGGGTAATACTTTAGTAAACATCTCTAAATCATCCTCTACTCGTCTGCCAGTGCCTGTGTATGAGCGATTACGTATTTGTTTTGGTTTCATAGATAATAGATTACTCTAAATTATTTTACTATTAATTAGGTATTCTTAATACTTTATAACCAGAACCACCTGAGTCGGCAGCGCCAACAGTAACTTGCTCTAGAGTCCCATTATCCGCATCATACAAATAAAGATTTGTTTCATTAGTACTCAATGAATTTATACGATCAAAACCGCCCATAGTTGCAAGCCCTATTCCGCGCTTAAACCAGACACCCCCGGCACCACTAGCTGGAAATAAGTGTAACTCCCCAGGATTAACTGCATGAGAAGCAGCATGTAAAATATACCCTGCACCATGTGCATCTGAGCCGCTACCCGCTTGTGAATAAATCCTGCCGGTTCCTGTGTTATCGTTATCTTGCAAAATAGCAGTATCAGCAGAGCCATCAAAATACAAATAAGATTCAGAGCCGCCCAATCCTATAAACTTTTTAGCATCTAAAGCTTTATCAAATCCAGCTAGACGCATAGATCCATCATCCGTACCTAATAACATGTGATTAGCGGAATCAAAATTTCGGATACCGTCGTTAGATTCCATGTACGTAGAATCTAACCCTTGCGGATTTATAATCTTCCAAGGGGCGCATCCATCTACAAAGTCAAATTTCCAATGTGATCCGGTAGTTACCATTTCGATTCGTGGATTAATGACAGATACTTCACCACAACCCGCACCGGCATAAAAACCAGTCGCGACATGCTCTACATTACAATTAATAATCGTTGAGCCTTGCCCACCAAACGAATTACCGTTGAAGTAAAACCCAATAGATGTCGAATCGCCTAGATTGGCATCACCCAAACTTGAACAATTAACAAAAAATTGCTGTGTTGGGTCTACAGAGCCAGTTGTGTTTGTAATGAACCCGATATGCACATGATTACATAACACTTCGATCCAATTAAAATATGATGATGCGTCAACACCGTCGATGTAAACTCCATGATTTGTTCGCGTTGCATAATCAGCAGTATGTCCCTCGATCATACCAGTAACTTTAGCATACGCGGTTCCGCGCAATCTTACTCCTCTCCCTGTCGCAGTAGTGAGTTTAAGATTTAGATTAAGTAATTTAGGATTATAAGATATAACACTATCACTGTTTCCTAACGTAAATGCAAAGGTGCCTCCAGTAGCGGCACTAGTCATGTAACAATTATTACAATCAAAAGTTATATTAGGAGGGATAACTATATTTGCAGTACCTAAATAAAAATTTAGCCCAGGGGGGCAAGTTATTGTACCTCCTCCCTGTACTGATCCTGTTAAACTTGATATAGCTGCAATAATTGCGCTTGAGCAGTCTACTAATAGTGTTTTAGCCACCGCATCAGCTTTCTGTGCAGCAGTCATGAAATCAAATACATTAACTACATTACCAGCTATCTGTGAACTTGCTATTTGTGTTGCCATGCTCTAAATACCTTTAGAAAACTTGCATCAATATTTAACTAAAACTATTAAATTAGTATTAATAAAATTTGAGTATCTTTGTTTAACCATAACTATTTATCTTAGCTATATTGTATATGTAATTGTCAAACGAATAGTATCGCCAGTAGCTAACGTGTACGGAGTAGTTCCACCTACGGGCCCAGCAGTACCTGATTGTAATAGTATTGCGTAATTAACACCTGTAGCGACTTGTACGGCACATAATGTTCTTGCGGGCCCACCATCGGTGTCAGTAACAACAGCCATTCCATGTGCAGCAGCTACACTACCTTGTACTGGAACTAGTGGTATTCCAAATCTCAGATCGCCAGTTCCAAATGTGGTAGTGCTCCCAACAGTTAGTAATATAGTTACTGTTATTGAAGCTCCGTGTCTTGAGTAGTGTCCTGCGATTGAACCATCACCAATTGCAGGGGCTGTTCCAGATGTAGTGAAGGCTGGTGTGTAAGCAACTGAAGGCCCATCAAGTAAGTTCCTACCACCGCTCCCAGAATTATCTACTAACGGTATAGTCTGATTATAGGAATTTCCGGTAATCGCGCACTCACCGACACCAGATTCCAATGTGATTACAGGTGCGACGTTACAACCTGTGATTGTGTGATTAAACCCGCGCATAGAAACCGCTGTTTCATTCGTAAAAGCTCTGGAATTTACAAGTGACACGCCTTTTGAATTAGCAGAGTACGTAATATTTCCTATATACGAGTCAACAATACTTAGATGATTACACCCACCAGCCTGTAAAAATTTACTTCCTTCACTTTCAATGTGCGAAAATTTTCTAGGATACGCTGCGGCTTGAACTGCATCCTCAATATGCACCGCTTCATAGCCGCTAGTCGTTCCAAGCGTTCTAGATATCTTCATTTGTGACCAGTCCGACTGACTTCCAGCAGTGGTTGTAACAAAATCAATACAGTAATCATCCATGTCGATTATATTAACTTTTAGCGCTTTTTGCCTACCAGTGCTCGTAAGCACGACTACACCTTTTCCTGTATACGTTGCTCCATCACCGTCTAAAGTTAAATTCTCGGCTTGCCAGCCTTCCCCTGCATTAACCATATCGCAATTAGCGCCTTTTTTAATTACTGTGGTTAATACATTCTCCCCCACCCACCTACAAGTTGACGGGATATTTGCTGTAGTTAAATACGTACCTGCGGGGAAAAATAACTGTTTGCCTGCCGCTGTAGCGGCTGTATCACCATTAGTAACAGCAGTGGTAACATCAACCAAAGCAGTATTTGCTTGCACATCCGCAATTTGCGCAGCAGTCATAAAGTCAAATACAGATACGGTTTCTCTTAGCTTTGCTTGTACATTGGTTACTACAGCACCTGCGCCATTTGGTGTATAAGATACGTTAGCGGCAAGAGGTGCAGAGCTGGATACGAACGAGTTCTTAATAAACTGCATTGAAGAGCTAGCGGCGACTGTCGTACCTGTCCACGTCACTACCGATGAACTCGTCTCAGTGTAGTCAACACCAGATGTAGCAATTGCTCCGTTGTAAATAACCATCAGGTTATTACTACCTGGAGTGTATGTCATGCCAGTTAAGGTAAACGTGGTTTGGCCATACGTCGCGGTATGTGTCTCAATCTCGCGACCAACCACGGCAGATGATGTAACTGCAGCACCTACAGGATCAGCTGAGTCAAGCAGTACACCGTTCTCGTCGTAAAGCTCGACGTTGTATGACTCGTCCCCTAAGAAAATGTCTGCCCAGCGCCCGTTGCTATCAGCAACTACAGGGTTAGTGTGCGCAACAGTACGTGCTGAGTCAGAGTAGACCGTCTGCGCTGTGTCTGTTGTACCTGTAGCCCAAAAGTACAGCTGCCAACCTGCTCCAACGGCACCTGTCGAGCCAACAAACCCCTGGAAGAACGGGAAGTTAAACCGATTGATACTCACTTGTTCTTCTCCTTGGCTTTAGCTCGTGCCGACTCTTTAGCGCTGGCTCGCATCGATACACGCAGCGCTTCCATTAGATTAGGGTACTTCTCGCCAACAGTACCAGTTAGCATCTGCTCGTATAGTCGGCGGGCTTGCGCAGCATTAAGTGACTTAGCTCCGTAAACATCCTTCGCTAATTCCATAGCCCCTTTTTGCATTGTTAGCTGAAACTTCTTATCTGTCACAGCATCTATACCTTTTACAAGGCCTTCCGCTGCCTTCCGCTGAGTTACTTTATGGACATCACCGATACCCACTTTACCTACGGCAACACTTGTAGCGACAAATGGGTTATGGAGATACAGCCACACTGATTGTAGTAAGCTACGACTTAAATCCATTACATTCGCAGCGTCCTCTATATCACTATGAGCGCTTGTGAGTGCAGATGATTTTTGACGCTCTATAACGCGCCGCAGCCTGCGAAGTCTCGACAGCTGCCCAGGTGTAAATATCTCCTTTAGTGTGCCATCTGCATAAGCGTCCATGTTCTTTATGAACTTATCTGAAGCTAGTACTGGCGCACCTAACGCCCTAGAGCTATTATCCATCGAGTCTTCAAGTAGGTTTAGTACTATCGTAGCTCGCATCTCTTTTAGAGAGTTCGTACCTTCAAGGCTTTTTCCAAGCTTAGCTACAATAAACTTAGCTTCGTCAGCACTCATTCTGGCTATTTTCGTGTAAGCATCACTATCTCCAAGTCGTGGGATAGGGCCATCAGCGCGTGCAACAAGGTCTTGGATTAGTTTTGAGTTCTTCCAATCTTTAGAGTACTGCTGCCAAACAGCGCGCGCCTCGTTAAATTTAGCGATCTTCTTATAGTTCGCGACCGTATCTGACAGATCCGCAGCTTTTACATACGCTTTCGTAGCCTGCGCACTATTTGGTACGCTCGCAGCTAGGTCATCCATAATTGCATACTTAATACTAGATGCGTAGCCTTGCATATTATCAGGCATCGCTGGAATAACTTTGTTGAGCCGTGCTATGAGCTTCTGCATGTTATCAATCGTCAACTCATGGAGGACTACATCATCAGGTGCATCTCGATAACCATAACTGACAAGTATGTCTTGCAGCTGCTTCGTTACTCTAGGATCAAGCTGGCCTACGTCATCAACGAGTGTATCGAACGCAGCCTCGACATTCCCTCTATGGGTTATCTCGAAGCCTTGTGGTAAGTCATACGCAGCATCGTAAAGTGCCCCAGCTGCTTTCTTTTCTGCAGCCTCAGTGATACCTAATGCATTCCGTACACCGTTAATCGTTTTTAGTCTCAGAGCAGCTAGGTCACTTGTGTCCTTAGTAATTGGTATCTCACCTATACCCATCAGCTCTGCTCGGTTGGTACGAGTCTGCGCTGCTATACCCTCTCTAAGTATATCACCACCTCTGCTAGGAGTTTTCTGCGCTAACGCGCGCTCACCAGCTTGCATATTGACGTTATCTGTAAGCTCACTAGCTCGGATAACATCATGACCAACCATCTTGGCCTCGGCTGCTTTAACAGCTTGAGCCGCATTTTGAAAATTGTTCGAGGATCGTTGCAGCTGGTCTACAAGCTCCTCAGTAACGTCCTCCGGCGATACACCAGCTTCTTTTAGCCCTTGAAGCGTCTCTGCTGTCAGGTTACCGTCAGCATCCACCCATCGACTAGGTGTCGGTGCGTTGGTTACTCGACGCCACAATTTCGTTAGCGCTGTAGGTACTGATTTAGTAACTATATGTGACGCAAGTCTCCCTAAACCTTCGCCGCCAGCCGCCATTACACCTTCTAACACCATCTCTTTTAGCCGAGTGGGTATGTCGCGAAATTGGCCTGTTGCAACATCGACTTGTGTGGTGCCGTAGAGCTTGTTGAGCGCTGCTGTAGTGCCAGCAGTCAGCATCCCTTTTTTCCACCCCATCGCTACAGATGAGATCATCTCAGGGACAACTGCTTTCGCTTCGTATAAATCTTGTACTGATAGCCCAGGTTTGTTTTTGTAGAACTTCTCACCCGCAGCAAACTCCCCACCCATACTAGGCGCACTCGATGCAAAGAGTGGGTTGCCGTATTGGTCTTGCCCTGCAGGTTGAATCCCTTTGTAGAACGCCTGCTGCTCTGGAGGCATCCCATACCCCGGAGCGAGCACATCAGGACGTGGTACTGACATACCTCCAGGTAGCTCTAGGTCAGGCATCTCATCTACACCTTGCAGCTGCATAAGTTTCGCAGTCTGATCAGGTGACATCGTGTGATGCAGGTTTGGTATTTGATCCGGTAACTCTTTAATGCCTTCTTCTCGACGCCCCTCACCTGTGACAAGTGACTTAGCGCCCTGCCATGCTGACGACCACATAGACTGCTTCTCAGAGTCTAACTCACCTTCGAATTTCCGAAATTGAGTTGGCTTCTCAGCATCCAGCGTACCTGTAAATTGCTTATAGCCCATAGCTACTCACCTACCCAGCGTGTTCCATCAGGCTCTTCGTAAACGGGCTTGCCGTCACTAGTCCCGACTTGCTTGGCACCTGTGACCAGTTCAGACTTGGTATTGCCAGCGCCTGTGAATCGATCAAGCTCTGCCTCAGTAAAGATCGGCTTGTCCTTGAAATGCGCAGCGACCTGATCTTCAAGATCCTGAGGTGGAACCCCTTTATTGGCCATGATAAGTTTATTCGCTACCGCGTTAGCATCAATCTTGCGTTGTGCGATACGTTTAAACCCTTCTACCACTAGCATATAACCTGATCTGCTTCGCGTAAGTCCAGGGACTGCGTTTATAAACAAATCCATTTCTCGATCGGAGATCGAACCTTTTGTCTCGGCTGTAAAGCCAAGGGCTTCCGTAGTACGCAACGACCCTACTAAATCAACTACACCTTGCGCAGTTGTATCCACATCTACAAGGTCAACGCCTGTCATTGCGTTGATAGTCTGCCCAAGTGCTCTTGACCACTCTGTAGGTTTGTTAAGCAATCCAAAATCTTTGTCTGTTAGCCGCCTCGCAGCTACCTCCATCGTCTTTACACGTAACATCTGCTTTCGTGCTTCACGCGCATCCGCTTTATAGTCAGCAACCACATCCTTATTTACGTCAGCCATATTCTTGCGACTTTTTACATCACCAGCTGTGATACTTTCTAGCATCTCACCGCCAAGAGCTTTAGGATGTGTTTCGGTTGTTAGCGGCTCATTAGTCATTAAATTAGTTGGTACACCATCGATATCCCCGATCGTAACAGGTGTGCCGTCCGGCAATATCCAATCTTGGCGGTTTCGTGCCATGGATGAGCCTTTGTAGTTAAATCGCCCATACTTAGCATCCCAACGACCTTGAAGCTGACGCTCATATGCTTGAAATTGCTCTGGGTCGTCAGCAATCTCAAACGCTTTATCTGTTATGTTAAAACCTTGCGACTGAAGGTTCTTTAATGTTCGACGCGCGGCTGCTTGCCGATCCAATAAGGGCTTATCCTTCAGACCACCTACTGTGTATGTCATCTCATCTAAGATCGCCTCGCGCTCCTTAATTGCTTGCAGCTTCTTCGTCTGATCTATCGCATACGCCCGCTGCTTAGCCTGCGCCTCAAGCTGTAGCTGAGCCTGAGCTAGTCGTTCTTGGTGTGCCGTAGAGTTGCGAACTGACTCCAGTATACGATCTTGGTTACGAGTAAACATCTGGTCGGCCATACCAACGTAATTGGTTGCTGCGTCCGCCAAACTTGTCCGTGGCGCAGCTTGCGAGTAGTCAGGTACGTAATAGTCGTTAAGCGGCATGATTACTAGCTCCCATATATGCCAAGCAGCAAATCACGATTAGCCGCGTTGTTGTCTGCGGTTGCCTTCCGATCCATGTAGGAGTTGAACATACCCATCGCACTACTTGCTAGGTTACTACTAGCTGCTGCTTCACCAAGTCTGTATTGGCCGCTAGCTTGCGCCAAATCTGCAATTATTTTAGCGTCATTCATCGCATACCCTGCCTCAGCTGCAGCATCTGCTAGATACGAGGATGCCTTAGTATCACTACGTTGATATGCCAGATTCGCCATATCAGATCCAAACGCTGATAGCCTATCAGCACGCCCTAGCTGAATTTGCGCAACTTGAGCTGCTGGGAGCATCTGCGATGCGTTAAATAGCCGATCATAGTACCGCCCGACGTTCTGGTCGTACCGCCCTAAATCCATGTTGTATTGCGCCATTCGCACATCACGCTCACGCCCAGCAAAATCTCTATTTATGTTAGAGAAGTTTCGTTCGTTCGATAGGCGGTTGTAGTAGTTACCAAATTCTTCTGACGCCATTCCTTGGTTATGCCGCATTAGGTCCTTATACATCGCACCGGAGCCTAGCATTCCACCTGCGTTCGATAGTCGGCGGATAGCCTTCTCGCCTTCCTGCTGCCTGTACTGATAACCTGGAGACTCCTCAAACCCAGCTCCTGCCATCTCTAACATACCAGCAAAATTAGGGTCTCGGTAATCGACAGCCTGATCAGGCATTGCACCGGGTGCAGTCGGCATTCGGTCCTGTGCTAGCTGCGTACCTAACTGTCGACTCGCTGCAGTCCCTAAGCGCATGTGAGGTGCATAAGCACCCCGCGCCTTTGATAGGTACTTGTCGCCACCATAGTACGCCAGGCGCATAGCTACTTCTGAGTCATGCAGTCCTTGCAATCGCTCAGGTAGTGCCTTTGCGTTAGCTGCCTTCGCTTCGTCTCTGGCAATTCCCATCAACCTTCGCTGTTCTGCGGCAGCGCGACGTGCGTCTCGACGTGCTTTACTGGAAGCCTTCCGTGATTTATAACCTCCATACAGGCTTGCGCCAGTTGAGGCAATTGCACCAATCATCCTCTCGCCCTCGGAGTTTGTCTGTAATCAATCGTAAGCTCGTAACTTGCATCGACAGCACGTATCACAATAAACTCTCCATTATAAATTGCACAGTTGTCATACCACCACTAAGACACCAGATACGACCATAGTAACAGCAGTAGCCGCATCAGCACCAGCGTGTATAGCTCCCCCACCATTGAGGACATGCTGCATAGCACCTGTGACGATGTAAGGCTCTGTCATATTGGCCTCCATGACTTTAGCGTCAAGTATTTGATTCGTTGCGTCAGCGGAGCCGCCACTAGGTACTAAGTGTAGGTCAACTGTACGATCAGTGCCTGTCGTATTGAGTAACGTAATCTTCGTGATGATTAGTCGGCGGTTTGTCGCAACGGCGTATGCACTCGCAACAGTGGCACCAAGTTGAATTGTTACTAATTGTTGGGGGGTTGTACTAGCCATTATGCGTTTTGCACCTCTTCACCGGCGAATCTCAAGTTAACTACCGTATTGTTTGTATTCGTCGATGCTGTAAAGTAGAGTAAGCTCTGCTCAGGAATTGCGAATGGTATCGGTGTTGGTATAGCGATATTGTTCTCTACATCAGTATCTACCACCTCTTGAAACACCAAGTACACCACACCGAGTTGAAAATCTCTAACCCATCCTTGTACTGTTACACGAGGACTGGCACCACCTGATATTTTATTTACGTTGATTCGAAGCCACGTTGCGAAGAACTGACGCTCAGCCGGTACAAAGAAAAACGCTTGTTGTGTAACACCTAAACCAGCGGGGATATACGCCTGCACAGTCGCACTGGTTGTGGAATCAATCGTGATATTACCTGCATTAACTAAGCCTGTACCTGCACCGATAGGGGCGATTCGGTTAATACCAAGCCATGTATTTGATGTTGTTACTGTCGTTGTACCATCTAGCTCAACATCCTCAGTCTGGTACACTCGACCAGGTCCTACACCAACAAGCCTGATATTAGTAAGACCTGTACTACCAGCATCGTCAGCTGTTGAGCTACTTACAATATCCAACGTCTCTGCTGATGTCATCGGCGTCAGATTACCACCGTAGGACCATATCCACTCGGAGGCTGCGTTGTCTACATCATCATTGTAGCCCCATTTATGCCAATTGACATGGCCTTGCCACCTCCCTAGCCCTACATCAATCGCATGATCCATGCTGCGAACAACACTCGCGTCAGCATTCTGAGCTAACAACCCATCAAGCGGGAAATTAAGCTGTGTCTTATCTCCAGCCAGTGTTTGAATACGGAGATAAGTCTGGTTGGACGCACTTGTGTTCTCAAAGCTTACACGGACATACTGCCTACCAACTGTGTAACGCCTTGGTGGAAATATCCGATCAGTATAGTAATTTTCTGTTAGTGTAGAGTCTACATTTGTGCCATCAGTACTGAACTCAATTACTAACTCGCCATCCTGATCTGTCGCAGGTGCGACGATAATTGAGTTGTGCATGCTGACATCAGTGAACGACCCAGATGCGTTCCAAGATACTCCAGCGTTTAGCGCGCTCGATGTGCTCTGATCGCTTAGTACGACCCCTTGATTAGGAGTAAAACTCATATTACCGACCACTCCCCTGCGTAACTTGTGTACACCAATTTAAGTGCATAGTAGTTGGATACTATTGCGTAATCTGTTCTACCATCGATCGTTCCTGTGAAGCTCAATCCACCTGTACTACGTCGCTTTAGATGCACCGTTTCGCCGTGCAGTGGTGTTGTATTCAGAGTCACAGTAGCATCTGCAGTGTTGTTGCAGATAATTAGCTGATTGCCCTTTGTCGTGAACGTCGTATCTCCGCTCGCAATCTCTTTGATCGCGTACCCATGCAACTTACTGAAGTTATATAGCTCGTCACTACCTCCAGGTTGTAGGCTAAGTTGTATAACTAACTGTGTATGCAGCCCTCGTAGCTCCTGCATAACGTCTTGCGTAGGCATCATTGCAAGCTGCAGCTCTAGTTCCGCAACTCGCTTAAGGAGTTTGTCTGACGAGTCTGCAGCCTCTTGTACCAGTGAGTGCAACTCAATTCGCTGTGCTAGTAGCTTTGCGCTGAGTTCCTCAGAAACTGCGTCGCCATAGTCTGCCGCTTGGTATACCGTCTCTGTTACCGACGTGACCGTATCAAGTTCGTCTACAATTGAAGTCAGCGTATCGAAAAAGAGCCGTGTCGGGATCCCTGTTTGAGGGTCTACAATTGCACCGCGTGTATGCTGAAGTGCCATTAGATCATCCTTGGCGTTATCTCTGCGTATGCAGCTACGATAGAGCGTCGTACAGGATCTGTGATTAAGATCTTTATCGTCGCCTGTCTATATAACCCACGCTGCCGCCATACAGCGCGCTTCGCATATTCACCTATCCTACCTAGTTTGCGGCGTGTGGGTGTGCCGTAGTTGCGACCAAAATCTTTGGATACCGACAAACTAACGTCAGGATCAGCGCCCTGACCGGAGTCTGTACCTACACCAGATTGAAACAGAATCTCTATCCGATCCAGTGAGAATTGCCTACCCTCTGCAGAGAGCGTTTGGCCTATACGGATCGCTTGTATTGTGTTGCCATACTCAGTGAACGTGTCAAAGTCTAATTCTCCAAGTTTATTCTCAAGGCTATCCAATACAATCTTCTTGCCGTAGCAGTCGATGATACCGTTCACACGCCAGTAACCGTACCCTATCGACTGGCGCTCATGCCACATCCCTGTCGCTGCATCGTAGACATGAGTACAGCCCAGCGTCTCAAACCAGAACCCCATCAGCTTGTGGCCGCGCTCATCCCATGCGACCGCAAAGGCATCCGCTACAACATCTGCTTCCGCAAGCTGTTTCTCGATCCCATGGTGGGATATGCGCTGAGGGATATAACCGCTAGCTCGATAGATTGTGCGATCATTACCAATCCAGTACAGCGTATTATCTGTCTGAACAACACTGTGCTTTGTCAGAATGCCGCGTTCTAGGTATGCACCACCTAGCCGAGAGAATGGAAAATCAACATTACTTGCGCCCTGCCATACCTCAGCAAAATTATCATCCTTGAATAGCCACAACTCTTTGTGCGTAGCTGCGACGGTAACTATATTGCCTGACGTTGTAAAAGCTCTGGCACGCTCAGTTGCATCAAACGTCGTAAGGTCTACCTCTTCAGTCGTATCATCTACGAGGCTTGAGATAAACCATTGATTAGTTCCTTTCTGAGCAAATATGAAATACCCATCTAAGTAAACTACTGATGATGC
>Ga0070751_1001671_pt1 | contig 12983 bp, 15 predicted proteins | sample VirMetDEL_Aug_28_FD_78514 | JGI IMG/M metagenome (GOLD analysis project Ga0070751, IMG submission 78514) | Aqueous microbial communities from the Delaware River and Bay under freshwater to marine salinity gradient to study organic matter... | ecosystem: Environmental > Aquatic > Marine > Coastal...
CCGGGATTAGCGCAGCTTGGTAGCGCATCTGTTTTGGGAACAGAGGGTCGCAGGTTCGAATCCTGCATCTCGGACTTGCCAGTTTTCCGACTGGCATACTTGACTAAATATGAATCAAACCTTATAATAAACGGGTAATTAAAACACAACAATGGCACTGACTGAAAAATTTAAGACCAAAGATTTGGATGTTCTTCGTAATGCTGCAAAAGGTGAAATTTTCTTGGATGTAAAAAATCCAAAACTTTTTAAAAAAATCCGAAAATATTATGAATCAAATGGTGTAATTTTTTCTGGTGATCCTCTCGATGATTATGAAATGTTGATGGATTATCTTTATGAAGATCTTGAGACTGTTGAAGTTGCCTAAAGAGTCGGTACTCTCTTTAAACTAGCCCTGGTCGGTGAAGGTTCCCCTTCAATCCCGAGTCTTGGAATGACTTTAAACTTACCCTGGTGGAGTCATTAGACCTCCTTAGAGTTTACGGCATCTCTCAAATGACGTTGGTGCGGATGGGGTTTATACTCCCGCCCAGTTTCTTGCTTCTGGTTAAAAAGCAAGTGGCGTGCATGTAAAGACCTTATGAGGAGAGTTGCAAAAACTCTCCTTTTTTTGTATAATTGCAATAAATTAATTTCTGATATGATAGAGTATATAACTGATATACCTTAATATGATAAGAGATATTCTACAAATATTTCTAAGATCCAACAACAATTAAACTAGACTCCAAGATTTGACCTTGAAGAAGGATTAAAACAAACTATTAAATGGTATGAAAATTACAACAACTAATCTTTTAGATGCTCTTGTAATAGAGGTTGATAAATTTGAAGATGATCGTGGATTTTTCATGGAATCTTATACTACCTCAAAATTTATTGGAGTTAGTATTAAGTATGATTTTGTTCAAGATAATCATTCAAAATCGACTAAGAATGTTTTGAGAGGTTTACACTATCAAATTAAACAAGTACAGGGTAAACTTGTCAGATGTATTTCTGGATCAGTTTATGATGTAATAGTTGACCTTCGTAAATCATCGAAAACTTTTGGTCAACATTTTGGAATTGTATTAGACAGACCAGAACTGCAACTTTGGGTTCCGCCAGGGTTTGCTCATGGTTTTTATGTTAAAAGTGATGAGGCAGAACTTTTATATAAAGCAACTGATTATTATCACCCCAAATATGACAGAACTTTGCTTTGGAATGATTCTTATTTAAATATTGATTGGAATGTTGACGGAGATCCAATTTTATCTGAGAAGGATAAAGTTGGTAAAACTTTTAAAGAATGTGATAAGTATGAGTATGAATAAGATATCTGTTTTTGGTGGAACTGGATTTATTGGTGGAACTTTTAATAAAATGTATTCTGATAGTGTTCATCTAGTTCCAAAACTGCAAAAAACTTGCAACACTAAAGATATATTGTACTTTATAAGTACTACAACAAACCAAAATGTTTTTAAAAATATTCACATTGATATTGATACCAATTTACATCTTTTGATGGATGTACTATCCAATTGCAAAGATAAAAATGTAACTTTTAATTTTGTGAGTTCATGTTTTGTATATGGAAATGATGTTCTAAATGCGAAAGAAACGGACTGTTGTAATCCTACAGGATTTTATTCGATAACAAAAAGATGTGCAGAACAACTCTTAATTTCTTTTTGTAATACTTTTGATATTAAATATCGTATTTTTCGGATTGGTAATGTTTATGGAGTTGATCCAACGATTAGTCCTGGAAAAAATGTTCTTGGATATATGATTCGTCTCTTGAAAGAGAATAAAGATATTACACTTTACAATGGGGGAAATTTCTTAAAGGATTACATTTTTGTTGAAGATGTTTGTAGGTCAATTAAATTATTAATGAAAAGTGGTGAAATTAATCAGATTTATAATATTGCTACAGGTAAGTCGAAATCTTTTAGGGAAGTGATTTTAACTGCAAGAGAAATTGTTGGTAGTGATAGTGAAATAATTGATATTGAAATTCCCAAAAACCAAGAATATATTCAAATTAAAAATATGACATTAAATACTGATAAATTAATGTCTTTTGGATTTTTTCCTACAGTTGATTTTGATGAGGGTATACATGAAATGTGTAGAGTATATTGACAATTTGGTTTTATTTTAGTATTATACATAATATATCTGTCTATTTTTTTATGAGTGAATATAAGAAAACAGCACTTGTGCTTGGTGCTGGTGGATTTATTGGAAGTCATATGGTAAAGAGACTTCGATCTGAAGGATACTGGGTGCGTGGTGTAGATCTCAAGTATCCCGAATATTCTATCAGTGAAGCAAATGAATTTATTCATGGGGACCTGCGTGATGTAAGATTTGTTTCCCGTTGCATTCGTTTCACTGGTTATCTTGGCAACTTCTATCAACAGATTGCTGAAAAGTTTGTGCAACCTTTTGATGAAATTTATCAGTTTGCTGCTGATATGGGTGGTGCAGGTTTCGTCTTCACTGGCGAAAACGATGCAGATATTATGCACAACTCAGTATCAATCAACTTGAATGTTCTTGATGAGCAACATAAGTTGAATGAGAGTCATGATGTAAATAGGACTAAAATCTTTTACTCTGGATCTGCTTGTATGTATCCAGAGCACAATCAACTGGATCCTGATAATCCCGATTGTCGTGAAGAGTCTGCTTATCCTGCCAATCCTGATTCCGAATACGGATGGGAGAAACTATTCTCTGAGCGACTTTACTTCGCATACAATAGGAATTATGGTATTCCTGTTCGTGTTGCTCGTTACCACAATATCTTTGGTCCTGAAGGTACGTGGGATGGTGGAAGAGAGAAAGCTCCAGCTGCAATCTGCCGTAAAGTCGCTCTCCTCCCAGACGAGGGTGGATCCATTGAGGTGTGGGGAGACGGCCTACAAACTCGTTCCTTCTTGTTCATTGACGAATGTATTGAAGCAACTCGAAGATTGATGGATTCTGACTTTATGGGTCCTGTGAATATTGGTTCTGAAGAGATGGTAACCATCAACCAACTTGTAGATACTGCTGCTAAGGTTGCTGGTAAAACTGTAGAGAAGAATCATATTGACGGTCCTCTTGGTGTGCGTGGACGTAACTCTAACAATGATGTCATTCGCAGGGAACTTGGATGGGACTACTCTCAAACTCTTGAGGAAGGTATTGCTAAAACTTATGATTGGATTGAAGATCAAATAAAGTCTAAAAAATATGTTCCTTTTTATCATTCTGTCTGAGGTGTGTGAATGAAAGTATTTGATTGTTTTATACTCAATAATGAAATTGATCTTTTGGAGCTTAGATTAAACATTCTTGAGAATGTTGTAGATAAGTTTGTAATTACTGAAGGCAAAAAAACTTTTTCTGGAAAAGATAAGGATAGTTGTTTTTTAAAAAATAAAAAACGATTTTCCAAATGGAAAAATAAAATAGAGTACAATTATATTGATATTCCCAATTTTGAGAGATCTTGGGATAGGGAAATTTACTCCAGAAATTATGCATTAACACTTCCAATTTTTAATGATGAAGATGTAATTATTTCTAGTGATATTGACGAAATTCCAAATCCAGAAGCAATATTAAATGTGAATAAATGGATTAATAATACAAGTCATTTTACATTTCAAATGAATTTTTATATGTATTATTTGAATAATTTAATGACTAATAATTGGTTTGGAAGTAGAGCTGCTACTTATGAGTATTTGAAAAATATCTCTTTAGATCAAATTAGAGAAACTACTGAAGATAGAAATAAAATTACAGGACCTATTATTGATGGTGGTGGGTGGCATTTTAGTTATTGTGGAGGAGAAGAGATGATTAAAACTAAAATAGAATCTTTCTCTCATATTGAGCATGATAATCTTGCAGTTAAATCCAATATCTCTAAAAATTTGCAAGAAAATACAGATTTATTTAATAGGAATATAAACTTTGACGTAATTGAAATTACAGAAGAAGAATATCCAAAGTATATTGTAGATAATATAAAAAAGTATTCTTCTTGGATTAAGTAATATGATTGTAACAGAAATATATCGTGGATCTGGTCTTGGTAATCAAATTTGGAATTTGGTAGTATCTAGAATACTTGCAGAACGACATGGATATGAATGGGGAGTTAAAAAAAGCACCCCATTTAAAGCAAAAAAATTTATGCCAAACTTTGATTTTGGTAAAGAAGTTATTGGAGGAATCACTCCTAAAGAAGGGCAAACCCCAGCACAATTACCCAATGGAATTGTAAATTACATTAGAGAAAGATATGATCCACTACCTCAATGTGGACATACTGGTATTTTCTTTGATTACAATCTTTGGGATAATCTTCCAGATAATTCAAAGATTGATGGACTTTTCCAATGTCTTGGATATATTAATGATCGAAAAGATGATGTCAGAAAGTGGTTGAGTCATAATGTCAATATTGTTGACTATTCTGATGATGATATTTGTGTTATTCATTTTCGTGGAGGAGAGTATTTAATTACCGCATCCTGGTGTCCCCAAGAATATTATGCTAATGCAAGAAATAAGATGTTAGAATATAATCCTAACATGAAATTTGTTGTTGTAACTGATGATCCAGAAAATGCAAATAAATTTATTCCATGGGCAACTGTAGTTGGAGCAACTACTTTAAATGAACAAGAGGACATTGAGCAGGGAACTGGGTTTTTTAAATATAAAGGTGGCAATATTGGAGTAGATTACTCTATTTTACATAATGCTAAAAATGTTATTATGTCCGCATCTACTTTTTCTTTTTGGCCTGTGTGGACTAGTACATCGATTAAAAAAGTCATTGCTCCTAAGTATTGGTTTGATTATAAAACTTCAAATGGGTGGTGGAGAGGTGATGATATGATTGTTCTTGAATGGGATTATCTTGATGTGCAGGGAGTTCTTACACCTGGGATTAAATGTCAGGATGAGTATGATCTTTACAAAGACCAAAATTTATTTTATACTACCAAAAAATAAGGATTGATATGTACCAACTGATTGAAAATTTCATCCAGTCAGCAAAAGAAATGGATGACAATGTATTTCCATTTATGGCAAATAAGGACTGGAAACCGGGGAATAATGTTTATTATTCTGGACCTTATTGGAATGATTTGGAAGCACGAGAACTTATTTACGCAGTGATGAAAGGTAAGTGGTTGTCTTCTGGTGAGAAAGTAAATAAGTTTGAGAAAGAGTTTTCCAATCGATTTGATTTCAAACATTCTGTTATGGTAAACTCTGGATCATCAGCAAACCTTGTGATGATTGCTGCTTTGAAGAAATATTTTAATTGGCAAGATGGTGATGAGGTTATTGTGTGCTCATGTGGTTTTGCTACTACTATTGCACCATTGGTTCAGTGTGGATTAAATCCAGTTTTTGTTGATATTAATTGGGATGATCTAAACTGGAACATGAATCAAATTGAAGAGAAGATCACTGAGAGAACAAGAGCTGTCTTTTCCTCACCTGTACTTGGTAATGCATATGATTTTGATTATCTTGTAGGTATCTGTAAAGACAAAGATATTCATATTATTTCAGACAATTGTGATAGTCTTGGAAGTAAGTATAAAGGCGAGTATCTGACTAAACATGCAGTGGCTGCATCTTGTTCTTTCTATCCCGCACACCATATTTGTACCATTGAAGGTGGTATGGTATCTTCAAACAATAAAGAAATCGTAGATCTGGCTCGCAGTTTTGCTTGGTGGGGTCGTGGTTGTTATTGTGTAGGTCAACAAAACCTTCTCTCCAATGGTGTCTGTGGTCGTCGTTTTGACACCTGGTTAGATGGATATGAAGACATTGTAGATCACAAATATGTATTCTCTCAGATGGGTTATAATTTGAAACCACTTGACATGCAGGGAGCAGTTGGTTCAGTTCAACTTTTGAAGTTTGATGATATTCATCGTCTGAGAAGAAAGAACAAGGAACGTATTCAAAGTATCATTGAGACTATTCCTGGTTGTCGTGTTGTTAATGAACGTGATGATAGTGAGACTAGTTGGTTTGGTGTACCTATTGTTTGTGACGAAAAGAAACTTAAACACTCTCTTGTTAATCACCTTGAGAAGAATAAGGTGCAGACTCGTAATTATTTTGCAGGTAATATTCTTCTTCATCCTGGTTACTCACATCTTGATGATGCAATGAAGTATCCCGAATCTAATAAGGTTCTTAATACGGTATTCTTTCTTGGATGTTCTCCAGTCATCACTGACGATATGATTGACTACATTGAACAAGTAGTAGAGGATTTTAAAAATGCTTGATCTGTCCAGAGTTACATGCTTTGCGATTGACAATACAAAAAGAATAGAACAGACCATCAACGCACTTCACACTTGTAAAAACGTCGTAAACTTTGGAAAAGTAAAATTAGTTACTACTCCTGAGTATGTTGAAAAATATAAAGATGAGTGTGCCGTTGATGGTATTTTAGTGGAGGAGCAAGTTTTACCACTAACTAATATTGATGAATATAATTTCTATATTTTGTATAAACTTCATGAACATATTGATACGGATTATGTTTTATTGGTACAAGATCATGCATTCATTATAAATCCTGATGCTTGGATGGATGAATTTTATGATTATGATTATATCGGAGCTCCATGGCCTATTAGAGAAAGAGCATATATCACTCCTTTTGGTGAACATCAGAGGGTGGGTAATGGAGGATTTTCACTTAGATCAAAGAAACTCTTAGAAGTTCCACTTCATGAGCGGATTCCATTTAAAGTTGCAGAGGTTGCATCTGACTTTTACAAGATGTTTGGTGGAAATAATACTAATGAAGATGGTAATATCACCGTACATAATAAACATTTGTATGAAAAATGTGGATGTAAAATTGCTCCCATTGAGATTGCAAAATATTTTTCATATGAATCTCCCGTTCCCGAAAATCGTGGTATAATACCTTTTGGGTTTCATAATAACCTTCCTCCTGGTATAGAAGTTGAAGGTTACATTCCTCGATAAATATTTTTAAATTCATTATTACTATGTCATTTGTTTATAATGCCCCTACTTTTGTTGAAGTAGATAATGTATTTCCAGAAGGACCAAAAAGAACTGATAGAAATACTGCCTCATATACTTTAGATCATCGTGATTTTGCTTCTAGGATTGATGATCTTGCGGGAGAGGGAGATATTTTAGAGTTTGGAGTTTGTTCTGGAGGAACTATTGCTCCAATTGCAAAGGCAAATCCTAATAGAAGAGTTTTTGGATTTGATCACTTTCAAGGATTAGAAAAAACTTCACAGCCAACTCCAGGGTATTCTGGATGGTCTGAGGGTGCTTTTCGAGTTGGAGATCCTCAATATACTTGGATTCCAAAAACTATTCAAGATGTAATTGATAGAATTTCTGATAATGAAAATATTACATTGATTATTGAGGATGTTCATAAATTAAAGGACCCTTCCGAATATGAAATTACAAAAATCGGTGCAGTTCATATTGATCTAGACATTTATGAACCTACGGTATCCGCATTCAAGTTTATTGATAAGTGTGAATGGGATGAACTTTACTTTAGATTTGATGATTGGCATGGTCATGAACCTGATTATGATCATCATGAAAGGAAGGCATTCAGGGAATGGTTAGATAAGTATGGATATCGTTTTGAAATTTATGAAGATGGGGTAAATGGTGGTGCCAAAGTATGGAAGTAAGGTATCAATAATTATACCAAGTTATGAATATAATGGGAAAGGTGTTTATTATCTTTCTCATATTTTTAGAACAATCTCTAAGCAAACACTTAAAGATGTGGAAGTTATTGTTCCAGATCATAGTATTGATGATAAGATAGAGGAATTTTGTAGTGATAATATTTTCGATCTTAACATAGTTTATGTTCGGAATTCTGATAGTAGAGGCAATGCTGCTGTAAATAAAAATGTTGGTATGGATATTGCCAAAGGTGAAATTGTCAAAATGATGTACATGGATGATTTCTTCTTTAGAGATGATTCTTTAGAAAAAATATACAATGCATTAACAACCTCTGAAAAAATGTGGTTAGTTTGTGGGACAAATCATACTAGAGATGATGGTAAAACTTTTGATACTGTGATTTATCCTAGATGGAATGATAATATGTTGAAAGCAAGGGGAAACAACACGATGAGTGGAGTTTCTGTGATTTCATATAAAAATCAAGATATGAACATAAGATGGGATCCGAATACATGTATGCTTATGGATATTGATTTTTATTATCAGTTAAGAAACAAATATGGAGATTGTTTGTATTTGAATGAAGTTCTAATTAGTCAGAGGGTAAATGTTGATGCATTATCATCAATTACTTCTGATCAAGACATTCAAAAAGAATTTGTATATTGTAGAGAAAAGTTTGGTATTCAAATATGAAAAAATATTATTTGTCGATAGCATCAATTTTTAAAAATGAAAGTTGGAATCTTAAAGAATGGATTCTTCATTATAAACATCATGGAGTAGATCACATTTATCTTGTTAATGATTTTAGTGATGATGAATATCTTTCAATTCTTCAACCATTTATTGATGATGGATTTGTTACTTTGTTTCAAAATGACATAACGAAAAAATATATTGGTAGGCAAATAGATCTTAATAACAAATATTTTTTGCCTATATGTAATGAAACTCAATGGATTGCTCAAGTTGATCTTGATGAATTTCTTTACAGTCCTAAATGCATTGATTTGAAAGAAATTTTTAGAAAGTATGAAAATTATGGTTCTGTAGAAACAAATTGGGTTTGGTTTAACAGTAATGATCACTTAACTCATCCCGATGGTGGACTTGTTCAAAATTTTACTAGTCGTGCTGAATTTGGAGATAGGGTTTGGATGACACATAGATCTCATGCTGCCGTAAATGGGCAAGAAGAACCTGAATGGTTTGATCTTTGGGCACCAAAATGCATTGCTAATACTGACTTTAATATTAAGTCATTTAATATTCATAAGATTATTACTGATGGTCCTAATATAAATTTATCTTTTGTTGGGAGACCTGATGACCCTGAAATTTTAAATAACCATTATCAAATTCAGTCTAGAGAATTTTGGGAAAAGGTAAAGATGAAAAGAGGAGCATTAAATAATTGGTATGCCGATAATGCTAGAGGATGGCATACTTTTTATTCTTTAGATGTTGGTGAAATTAATGACACCACACTTGCAGAACAAAACAAGGAGATTAAATTATGACTATCGGAATGAATAATTTGGGAAAAAATGGTAGAATTGGAAATCAATTATTTCAATATGCCTCTCTTGTAGGAATTGCAAAAAACAAAGGATATGATTTCAGAATCCCAGAAGATCAAGAGCTTAGTAAGTGTTTTGATATGCTTCATTGCGGGAACAGATATGGATATATTCAAGGGGATGAAGTAGAACTTCACGATTCTCATGAATTTTGTGAAGAACTTTATAATGAGTGTCCTAATCATGTTACTTTAAATGGATATTTTCAAAGTGAGAAGTACTTTAAAGATGTACAAAGACTTTTGAAGTGGGACTTACGATTTAAGCAAGATATCATTGATGAAGTTGATTATAAGTATGGAGATATTTTGGATAAATCCCCAGTTTCTATTTGTGTTAGAGAATTTAATGATCATTTCGATTACCCCGGTAGTCATAACAATCATAGAAATATTCCATTTGAATATTTTGCTAGAGGAATGGAAATTCTAGGAAAAGATCGTCCATATATTATTTGTTCCAATAATCTCGATCTTTGTAAATCTCAAGGATTGTTTAAAGGAAGTAATTTTTACTTTAATGATATCTCAACTAAGGTGGAAAAATCTCATTTTGATTTATGTTTAATTTCGAAATGTGCAGACTTTATAATTTCTAACAGCACATTTAGTTGGTGGGGTGCATACCTGTGCAAGAATTCAAACAAAAGAGTAATTGCACCCGATAAATGGTATGGTCCTGGTCTTTCGCATATCAGTACCAAAGATCTTTTACCCGAAACTTGGGAGGTTATTGAATCATGAGTGTTGCAATTAATTTAGCATCTCCTGGATTGGCAAATAGAATTAAGACATACTTATCATGCTTGTCTCAGTTTGATGAGGTTCGAACACTAAAGGATGCTGACACTTACATTTTTTCGAATGTGGAATTGTGTTCTGAGCATGAATTTAACAATTGCCCTCATTTTGATAATTGGAGACTTCATCTTTCTGATAGTGACTTAGAACACCGCAAAGAATATAAGTATATTGACTTATTATATGATAAAACTCCAAAATATTTTATTGATAAGTATCTTAAAGTAATAGATCAATTAAAAATTAATAATGATATACTTGAATACGTTGAAAATTTTTCAAAGGATTGGGAAAACACCATAGGTCTTCACATTAGATCATGGTATTGTGATAGAAAAAACTGGCACAGTAATAGTTTATTTGAAAATGCAATTGATTCATTAAATTCTAATAGTAAAATATTTTTGTGTGGTGATAATAAAGATGTTATTGATTATTTTCTAGAAAAATATGGGAATAGAGTTGTTATTCATGATCAGGAAAAATATTCTCATCCGCATCTAGCAGAATCTGGTCATAATAATGATATTCAGACTAATGTAGATGCATTTATTGATTTGCTTTTATTATCTAAATGTGATATTATAGTTGGTACGTACGCCTCTACTTTTTCTGAGGTTGCTTGGTGGTTTAGTGGATGTAATGCAAAAGTAATAATTCCAGAACCACATAATGTACCTTTAGAATTTAAAGAAAAAATTTTTGCAAAATTATGAAATCATTAGTAACTGGTGGTGCAGGATTTATTGGGTCTCATCTGGTAGATAAACTTCTATCTTTGGGTCATGAAGTTATTGTTATTGATAATGAATCATCTGATGGACACGATGAATATTATTGGAATAAAAATTCTCAAAATCATAAACTAGATATTCGTGATTTTTCTAGTATTGCTCCTCTCTTTATTGGTGTGAATTATGTTTATCATCTAGCAGCAAAGGCAAGTGTTCAAGCATCTGTAGATAATCCACTCCCCACAATCTCCACTCAAGTTATGGGCACTGCCAATGTACTTGAAGCAGCACGTTTATCTGGAGTGGAGAAACTAATCTATTCTTCAACCTCGGCATGTTATGGAAATAGAAATCCTATTCCTAATGTTGAGACTATGCGTGAAGATCCTTTGAATGCATATGCTATTGGTAAACTATCTGGTGAGCAGCTAGTAAAGGCATACTATCCTTTATATGGTATGAAAACTGTTGCATTTAGATATACTAATGTGTATGGTGAACGTGCAAGGCATGTCGGTACTTATGCTCCAGCAGTTAGTAAGTTTCTTAAGATGCGTAGAGAAGGTGAAGCTCTTACTATCTTTGGAGATGGTTTGCAGAGGAGAGATTTTATTCATGTATCCGATGTTGTTCAAGCCAATGCTTTAATTAGTTTTATGGAGTGTGATAATTGGGGAGAAGTTTACAACATTGGTTTTGGTAAGAATTGGAGTATTCAAGAAATTGCTAATGCTATAAGTGATAATCAAATTCATTTATCCGGAAGACCTGGTGAGATGAGAGAAACTCTTGCTGATATTCGCAAAGCAATATCCGAACTTACATGGAAACCAAAAGTTGATATTTTAGAATGGATTCAAAAACAATTATGAAATGCGATTTAAAGGAAGCAACTTTTGTAATTCCAATCAGAATTGAATCGTCAGATCGATTGAGAAATGTAATTACAACAACTGCATACTTACTTGAAAATTTTGATACTAATATTATCATTAAAGAAGTAGATTCGGAGTCTATCTTTGAAAACGAGGCATTGCCAATTCTTAAAGACATTCTTGATGTTAATGTAAATGTCAATCATATTTTTGAGAAAAGTGACGAACCTCTTTTTCATAGGCAGAAAGTTTTAAATGAAATGATTATGGAGGCGGATACTAAGATTGTTATTAATTATGATTGTGATGTTTTACTTCCATTAGAATCTTATGATGAAGCATATCAATCAATTCTTCATCATACTTATGATATAGTGTATCCTTATGGGTCGGGAATGTATCAATATCAAGTTCAAGCAACTGATGATATAGTTTCTCATTTCTTACAAACTTTGGATTTTAGTTATCTTGAGAAACATTCGAAGAAACACACATCAGATTTTGGTTGGGTGCAATTTTTTAACCGAAAAGTTTATATTGATGGTGGATTAGAAAATGAAAATTTCAAGGCATATGCACCAGAAGATAAGGAGAGATTTTACAGATTTGCTACATTAGGATATAATATTGGTAGGATAAATGATTGTGTTTATCATTTGGAACATTCTAGAGGGGAAAATTCTTGGTTTAGTAACCCATACATGCAATCTAATATGGATGAATGGGAAAAAATACGGGGGATGAATAGAGATAAATTATTACAATATTATTCAAATCAAAATTATCTGGTAAAGTATAAAAAATGAAAATTCTAAACTTAGGTTCTAGTGGGCAAATTGGTGCCTACCTTTCGGAGTATCTTCGCAAGAAAGGTCATACTGTTATTGATTTTGATAAGAATGAAACTCCAAATCATGATTTGACTGTAATCCCAAATCAATATCTTGAGAACGCAATTGAGACTGCAGACTTTGTGTTCTTCCTTGCATTTGATGTAGGTGGTTCACGATACTTGAAAAAGTATCAAAATACTTTTGACTTCATCAATAACAATACTCGTTTGATGGCCAATGTTTTTGGTCTTCTAGAGAAGTATAATAAGAGATTTGTCTTTGCATCATCTCAGATGAGTAACATGAGTTACTCTCCTTATGGTGTGATGAAAAGAGTCGGTGAACTTTATACCACTGCACTGAAAGGACGTATCGTTAAGTTCTGGAATGTCTATGGTATTGAACATGACCATGA
>Ga0070751_1001674_pt1 | contig 12962 bp, 9 predicted proteins | sample VirMetDEL_Aug_28_FD_78514 | JGI IMG/M metagenome (GOLD analysis project Ga0070751, IMG submission 78514) | Aqueous microbial communities from the Delaware River and Bay under freshwater to marine salinity gradient to study organic matter... | ecosystem: Environmental > Aquatic > Marine > Coastal ...
ATGGAAGTAACAAAAAAATCTATGACGGCTATGAGTCTTATTAAAGACGTAATGACAGGAAGAATGATTACCGACTCTAAATCAATTATGGAAAAACTTGATTTTATTTTAAATGGAGTTGATAGAACAGCAGACAACACAGAAAAAGAAAACGAAGCTTCCGGTCTTCCTGATCTAGAAGCCTCTTTAAAGTCATTCTTCGGTACACAAGATCAATTTCGTCCTCAAGTAACTGTTTCTCCATTGGCGTTTCCGTAATGGCTAGTTGTTTAAGTATTATTGTTGCAAAACTAGATCCCGGCACTACTTATTATGGAAGTGAAATACCGGATGATGTAGCCAGTTATACCGAAGCGGTAGAACTAAGCACAGTTACTTCTGTTAGCGTAGATCGAACTATGGTCTATGACGAAGGGGATTCGCGAATAACCTATTTCGATCACTTAGTTACCATAAAAGCAATCCTAACCGATGATATGGTTTTCGGTGAATGGATCGACGGGGCAGTACCTCCTGCTGCTTTAGATCCTTTCAATGATCGTTTAGAAAGAATTTACAATCATCTTTCTTCTCAAGGGTTAGCTATAAATTTCGGAGCATATCCTGGACCGATTAGGAAACTACTTCCATCTGACGGAAACAATGATCCATTTCCTTCTTCTGACGACTACGTTGCTTATACAAAGCGAACTGGTTGGATGGTGGATTCTTTCAACGGTCCTAAAACCTTAGACATAACAATGTCTACTTTGCCTGGACAAGAAGCGATTGAATTAGTGTGGAAGGTTAAATTCCGCACTTCTAATGATAAAAGCGTTGAAGGTAATACTACTAGTCTAACTACGCCTAAGATTTCTAATGAAGTCCGAATGGATATTGGTGAAGACGGAGACTTACGAGTAGTAGTAGACGGGACAATTTATGCGGACTCTGTAGCTGACCTGTATAAAGCTAGGGATTACATCGAAGTTAAATGGTCCGCAGACTCGACTAGGATTCCTGGAAAAGGAAACGTTGCTGATCCTGATTTCTTAGGAAGGGATATTTGGGCAATCGTCAACGGATTCAAAAAAACAGTAACGTTTAACGTAGATAAAACTGGTAGATCCGCTAAATTTCAAATCGTCTATTCACAGCTTAAAAGCAATAACGCACAACCTTACTATCTAAGGGACGTTAAGTGTGAACAAACAATCGAATCTAATCTATTAGGTAAAGGGCTTTTCGTCGGTTTTACCGGATGGAAGAACAATTTTAAAATAAAAATTACTATTCCCCCAAGGATGTCTCCCAACTACGCATGGTTTATTGCGCATCAAATACTTCAGCAGCAAAATCGTAGATCACAGATGAAGTATAAGAGCGTTACTGATTCAGACAATCCGCCAGAATTAGGACAAGGTAATAACAAAGGATTGGTGAAAGACGACATCCTTGGCACTTATTTTCCGCTTCGATTTAAGGTAGTTCATCAGCATTACAGTAGGTCTATAACTTTTGAAATAGACCAACTATTGCTGTGTCCTATTACAGCAGTATTAGGTGCATCTTGCATACTCAATCGAATTAACAATGATTACCAAAGACGATTAACTAATCCCACCGAACCCTATGTTCCTGAATCATTAAGTAAGCAGCACAACACTTGGCAGTTTTCTACGGAACGTGGAAAAGATTTCGATATTAACGATCTTTCTAACGGTGATCCTAGAGAACTAACTTCTATTCATAAGCCTCACCGAGACACTGCTGGCACAGAAGTTTTAGATTCTGGGCATCATTATGATGCGTATAAGTCGTTAGACAGTCAGATGAAACAAAAAGTGTTATTAGTAACTAACATTTACGATTCACAAGACTTTGATCCTGACTACAACACTGACGGAACTAACAATCCGTACAATCTTGGTGCCCCTTCCTTAAATTTGTATAATGAAAAAACCGGCAATCCTAATACATTAGGCTATCCTGAACAATCTACTTTAAATGACATAGAAAATAACTATCAAGGATTACCGGGAACTCCCGCAACAGTTCCGTTTTCTATTAATCGTACTACTTATGAAATACATCCAAATGCTAGTTACATAAAGTATAATCAAGAATACGAAATTACAGAAACTAATCCTACGCTTCCCGTAGAAGGATTAGCTTCAGTAGACCAAACAGAATTTCAAGCTCCCAATTCACTTCGAACTAATGCCGGATTAAACGAACCAGAGTCAGGAAGTAGTGCTAATTTTGGAAACGCTGAACAGCTATCTAGAAACACAAATAATCAGTATGTAGGACGTACTTCTGCTGATGAGCGAAACTTCGATGAAGACTATGAAGGGTTTGATTCTGCCGAACGAGAAGCGTTCAATAAACTTCCGGTTCGTCCTAGAAAAACTTATGCGATGACTGCTCCCCGTTATTACGTAACAGTAAAGGGTCATGCGATTAGAGCAAAGTACAAAGTTCCGATTCCTACCGTATTAGAAATAGCGGGGCAAGCTGCTACTCGCGTTGGCAACGGAAGATTCAAACACACCAATTTGACCCCCGGTGGCGACCTCCCTGTATATTTAGCCATGTGGGAACAAACCTATACGATTGACAAATCTATATTAACAGACGATATTTTATCTTCTATCCAGGACACGGGAGCGTCCGTAATTTACGTTTAACCCTTTAACAAAAAGAGAAAGAAATGGGCAACACTTCGATCTACTTGCCAGAATCGTCAGATACTACTTTCACTATTCATTTGTCGCGAACCAAAAGCGTTGAAATGGATGCGTTTGAACTAGATCAAATGTTTGTAGATTCTGAAGATTTAGCTACAGAACTATCAACGTCCTGGAAAGATGAGTTTCCTAGAATCTTTAAAAAGAAAACGGGCGAAAACATTACCTCGGGTCAGGCAGTGCTTTTATGGACTGCTCATCGGGATAATATGGATAGTTTAAAAAAAAGTATATTTACCGAATACGAAAACTTAAAAAAGCCGGTGTCCAACTCACGGCGAAAAACGAAAAAGAAGTAAGAATGATCTTCCAAGCTATGCCAATCTTGGAAGCAGAGGAACGATTAAATTCCCTATTCAAACCGGGAATAGATGAAGACGAAATCTACAGACTAGCGATGCTAGTCTATAACGATAAAGATTACGCAAAAAGATTAATTCACATTTACACTTCCAGTATCTCTAATTAGACTCTTTAGGAAATCGAGCAATGGCTCAAAGAATTGATCTTTTATCAGTGGTAAAGACTAGGCATCGTCAACTTACGACTATGCCGTATTACGATCCTCGTTACTCGCATCATTTTCCGTATTTCACATACGGAACAATCGACTTAATGTTGCGAGACAGCAGAATCCGTTATGCTTTATCGTTGATTAAAGGACCAATCTATGCGTACACAAAGTTTTTTTCGCAAAAAGAATCCGAAGACCCTGCGGTACAGCAAGCAATTATTGATCTCGAATACCACTACTCTTACAAGATTCAGGCTAAGAACCCTGATACCGAAGCGTTCATCATTAAAACGTTGAACCGTTTTTGGAATGAAGGAGCATTAAAAGCCTTAGAAGCAATTGATTGGGGATACTCTCCTAATCAAGTTATCTACAAGCGAAATGCTGAAGGAAAGTTAGAGTACGACAAACTTGTGCATTACGGAGTACATCATGTTAAGCCCGTAAGTCGATCTCATAATCTCACAGGAATTTATCTTAAAAAACAAGATAGGTTTATTCCTATTCCCAAATCTTTCTTGCATGTTCATCAACGAGAGCATGATAACTTCACTGGGCGATCTCGATTACTTGGTGCCCATATTCCTTGGCACGAGAATTGGAATCTAGGAGGTGCCCGTGACGTTCGAAGAAATTGGTTCTTCAAAAACTCCTACGATTCTGGGACTCTGTACGTTCCTCAAGAAACTATCGTAGATGAGGACGGTACGGAGATGACTTCTACTGAAGTCGCGGCAAAGATCCTAGAGAACTCTCAAACCGGCTCATACCGCATCTTTCCTAAGCCTGCGTCTGCTCAAGGAAAGAACGAAAGATCGTGGGACTACGAAGCTCCTAGAAGTAACACTACCCCTCAAGGCATGATGGAGTACTGCCAAGACCTCCGCATCGAAATTCTTGAAGGGATGGGTATTCCTCCAGAAGTCGTAGAGAACCCGTCTAGTACGGGTCTAGGCAGTGCTACAGGTCGAAAGGTACCTCTGATAGCTTTCTACGCTTCCTTAGCTCCTGCTTCAATTGAATTGATTGACGATGTTTGTTCGCAAATCATCAACCCGCTATTGCTTGTTAATCAGATGGACCCTGATTACGAAGTTACTAGAATTATACCTAAATCGTATAATCCAATGCAGACTTCACCAGATCAATTAGCGGCGACTGAAACGAACACCGACATCTCTCAACCAAATCAAGATCGAGAATGACTTTTGCAAATAGCCTACGCCTATGGTTTGGTATAACAAATAATGAAATTTGGGGAATTTCCGATCAGATAAAATCGCTTTTACCTAAATTTAGATCGTTAAATTCTATTGTTGTATCAAATACATATATTGAATCTAAAATAAATGTTCTTACAGATACTTCTTTTCGTCCGAATACGTACAATCCAAATCGAGCATGGCATGTTTATCAGGGAATAAATTTCCCGGTAATCAACCCTATGGTCTTTCCTTGGCCTGGACCTAACGGATATGACTGGCACTCTGCGGTTAAAAATAACACTTTAGGTTTCCGTTATCCTTTTTCAGTAAAGAAAGGGTTACTTAAAAGAGAGTATCTAGCTTTAGATGCGTATTTCTCTTACATGGAATATACTTTTCAGCAAAAAAGTATTAACGCTCTCAGTATTGTAGAAAAAGTAACTAACCTTTCTACCTATTATCCTGACAATGATGATACAGACTACGCCAATACTATTGCGTATCATCAATCTAGAGCAGATCATTTAGCCATTTGTTTAGCTACCCTTAGTCTACTCCGTTCACAGATAGCTACTAACATAGAAGATATCAACAATTTTGCTGAAAATGATTTTCCTTCAGACGTTCCCTATGGCACTTTAATAGCAGCACTCACTTATCCAACAGAATTATTAGATTACATAAGTAATTACAATACCTCTTCGATCAATACACCATCTGAGTATATAGCCTCTTTACTAGAAACTTTTGCGTCTAATCAAGATTTTCCTTACAATGACGAGTACTACAATCCGATACGAACTGAAGGATCAATTGAAAGACCTCACGATTCAATAACCGAATTTTTTAGTACAAAGGTTAATTATAAATCACTAGGAATTTTATACGATGAAGAATTTGTAGATCCTACTCTTCATCCTAAGGGTACTCCTGTAAACGAAGATACAGTATCTTTACGTAAAAGTACTAACGCATTAATATTAGGTACTATCAATACTAGAGATATTACTAAATATTATGACCATGTAGCGTGGCGTCCTAAACAAATTGGTCAATACCTTTCAGATTATGTAGATTTGGAAAACTTAGACGAACATTCTAATACTTTCCGTTTCGGATCTCGCCCAAATTTCAGCATTATGCGGGATAGAAATGAGGAGTATCTCAAAGGACACGTAGACGTAGGGTTAATCCTAAACACCACCTTCTCTCCAGGAACTACAGACCCAGTATTAGACCAAGGTATTCAAAAATCTTCTCCAAAAGTAATTAGTAGTGAGTTTAACTATAAAGTTAGGCCGAAAATTCTGTTGCTTGCTAGATATCCTCGTTCGGACTTCACTGATACCGTGTTAGTAGGAGTAAATATGTTACTTCGAAAAACGGTAGAAGCAGATTTTATTGCTAATGACTATTATACTGATACCGGAGGATCGACTACTGATTGGTGGTCAGAAGGGCGACCTGAAGGTCCATATGAAGATTCAAATGATCCTTATTGGATAATGGATAATCATCTATCTCCAAAAGAAACTCTACATTACATAGAAAAAGCAGAAGAAGATTACCCTTTTGCTAAAATAGTAAATGGTCCAACTAATAGCCTTAGTTACACCAGTAGCAAAGGAACCAAGTCTACATTAATTAGCGATAATACGACTGAAAACTACGGCACATCTTATAATATTAATCATATAGATCCCCCTGAGAAAAATCATAAACAAATAGTTAATATCATAGATGAGTACGGTAATTTATCTCTCTCTCATACCAACACTATTAATAGTACTACCGATAACTATACTAAAACTAACGGTAGGGGAATTTACGTACATTCACATGGAAGAGAGCATCCTAGCTTAGGATTGTATGATTTAGAAGATTTGTTCATCTCTGCTAGTCACTTGGGAGATAGATGCGAAAGTGAAGATGATCCTCCAAAAATAGTCTATCGTCGTGCTTATGCGTTTGAAGATACTTCGGATGATTCTCCAAAAGGAACAAATACTTCATATTCGTATAGTTATACGTCTTTTGCGGGAACTGCGGATGTAGAGGTTATAAGGTCGGAGTTGGTTACCGTAACTAAAGAATACGTAGCAACAGAAGATATAATATGGTTTGGTAGAGGAGTAGATGCTCCCGTACCTCTGCCTCACATATGGGTGTACAAAATACAAACGCACACATTTAAACAGGAAACAATAAATTTCACTTCCTTCAGTCCTTTCTATTCAGATTACATATCTACTGCTATAGATGAAAGCAGAACAAATGTTTATCTATGGTGGGCAGGATATGAAATAGGATATTTTAATGAAAAAACATATACAGATCCGCTAGTCTTACGAATCTTAAATACAGATACAATACCTGACTTAAATACAATTGACCGACAGACTGAATGGCTAAAAGCAAAACATTATTTTAAAATTGATTATTATGATGACGATGGAAATCTAACATCTACAGATGTTCGAACGAATCAAGATAATACTTTTACAGAAACATCAATAGACAACATAGTTAATTTCCTAAAAAATCAAGTTCCTCCTTATCCACAATTAATACCTGAGGAGCTAGGACAAGGATTTAATTATGTTCCTACTTTTCTAGACAATTTTGTTTTTGGTTTTCCTAACAATCCTTATAGCTTAACCCAAGATCGTACTTGTAGACAAATAAAAGTCATTGGGGTAACAACTAATGGACGAGAAGAACCTTTCTTTAACGTAAACTTTGAAATAGATTCTCCGTTATGATAACTATTGACTATCAACCCGTTCTGGCCCTTGAAAACGAATCTAAAATTGTATTTACAGATTCGGCAAAATCGGAACCTAGCTACCTTTACATGGACAAGTTCATTGCCCCCTCAGCGGGTAAACTTGTCTGGATGGAAATCCGTAATCCTAATTACAATCCCGATGATCCTGATAACGTCGATTCAGCTTACGTAGTCAACTTAGATTCTGACGGTAATTTCCATAGTGAGACTGAATACTTAGAGCATCCCGACAACCCTCTGTATTTATTTCGCAGATGGATGTGGTTAGAGAACGTTCTATCTAATACCTTTCCTGTTAACTATGCTAAAGATGTAGACGGACAACCAATCACAAAAGAAGATGGTTCTTTCGATCTAGGGTATTGGGATAATCAACCCGGTATGGTCAAACTAGAACTGTACGAACATAAACATGTTCTGACTCGCCAAGCATCTATGGATAACGCTAACGTCCTTCATCGTTTAACGTTAATCCTTAATCGCTATAACAACTACCTCCCAGAAAAACTATTAAACGAACTATCGTGGGAAGACATTACTGAATTTCTATCCCTACGCAAAGTTAAATTAGACTACGGGGTAGAGTACCAAGACGAAGAAGGAAACCCCCTCCCTTCAGAATACCCGCCTGTCACTCCGCACCACTGCCATTGGAAACAAAGAACCCTTTCTTTTTGTCTCCAGGATCTATTGCGGAACTTTGAATCTCGACTGCTTTCGGTAACTCTAGAACCCCCTGATGCGCAAGATTACTTAGCTAACGGACAGGAAGCGACTGCTCTAGACGAAGCAGACGTACTCACTTCAATGAAGTGGCGATATCGACGACCGATAGAATATCGTGAGGATATTCTTTACGAAAAAATTCTTTGGCCGATAGACAATAATGAAACAGTTGAAGATGAAAATAACGCAGTTATCTACTTTCGACAACTAACTTCTACTTTTGGAGGATCGTCTCTTTACAATCCTGGATATTACGACACTAGAGATATTGTACTAAGTCAATCAAACTCAAACTATAGATCCAGATTTGATTTTATATGTAACTTATACCCATACTCTCCTACTTATCCGCTTATAGAGTTTGATACACTTGTTACATACTTAAAAAAAGCACATGTAAACGTAGCTTCTGAATATGAATTTACTTGTAAATCTCTTCCTGCTGATTTTTATGAAAATTCTGAGTGGTCTAACATTACGTTAAGTTTTACAAACACTAACTACAATTATTTAGTAGAGCATACATCTAGACCTACCTTTTTTGGATACCACAATATTCCTATAGGAGCATTCAATGCTGCCTTTAAAGGTATTGTTAAAGAAAACCTTGAAGAAAACGGAATGGTCTTTTCTACATTAATTGACATTACAAATAATGTATTAATGAAAGAAAATATAGTTGTCCCTACTATCAATGATGTAAACGCTAAGCCTAACGATGTCATACATGGCATTATTTCAGGAGAAGATTTCATTATTGTTAATCGAACTTCTCTTACCCCCGATCCAGACGGGGATTTAGAAATCATTCCCATTCGATTTGAAGGAAACAAGGTAGAATCAATCAATTGGACTTTACAAAATTTTAATCCGGCAATTAGTGATGCTCTATTAGAGTTTGCTGATCCCGATAGTGTAAATAAGGTTCACAATTATACCTATGAAGGCTTCACAAATTTAGATACAAATTCTGCTGCTTTTAATGAACTTATTTATGACACTGATCCTGCCAACAATAGTGTAACTAACATACGCTCTCCTAATTCTGATAACATATGTGCCCTTAACTTTGTAATGAGGGTTCCTGAAGAAGAGCGAAAGCAAGCTATCGTAGAGTTTTTAACTAGATTTAATGGCCTAAATGATTCTTTAGTAAAAAATGAAACGTATATAAATGCGATAGCTGAAAAATGGTTATATTACTACGAACGTATTCAAGTAAAGATAGGCATTCATCATAACGTAACTAAAATGTATTTCTTTCATTATTTGTACGATCCTCAACGAGTACGTACATCTAAAGGTATTCATCCTGATCTAGATCCAGTTCAATTTGAAGTATCTACTTTCCCTGGCACCATTCCCGGTATTGTTCCGACTAATCCCACTCATGAAGATAACTGGTATATTGGGATGCCTGTTTCAATAGAAACAATAAGGGCCAGATTATACCGTGCTTGTGAAAAGCATTTCAATTCGTTCGATAAACACGTATATCTTTCATATCTCCCTCCTGAATAATGAACCTAAACTCATTGATACTAGAAGAGACAAGATTAAACATATGTAAATCCTGTCCCTTCTACAACGAGAACAATACGTGTCAGTACATTATTGAAAAGACTGCACGGGTAGGTGCCCTCTATCACGCATCTGGCATTCGCAATCCCTACTCTCGATGTCCTCACCCCGACCGTTACTGGTACTCTATCACTTCGTATCATGCGTGGTACATCGACCAATACTTATTCCCTCTTGATCGTGAGCTACGACATAATTTCACAAAACATGGAGTGGGGCGGATAAACGCTCTCGGCATCGTAAATCTAATCTACGACCACTATTCTAATAACAATCTGCCTGCCCCGGTCAAAAGGTCCGTCCTCCTCCAGGAAATTAAAGACCTAGCCAAATCTCTAAATGGCTACCAACATTTAGATAAACAAAAATTAAAAGTTAATTATGTAACTGGGGATCTTACCTAAAAGGTACCCCTTTCTTTTACATAATTTTCTTAAATTTTTTTCTTAAAATACGGTCGCACCCCCTTGCGGCCTTTTTTACGTTATGGTCAAATACTTAAATGCCCAAACGGAGGAAAGCAATGGGGATACCTTTTAATTCGATTACCGAAACGTACCTAGCAATTAACGAAGTGCGGCTCAACCCAAAGAATAATTACGTAACATATTCGCAGCACCGCATAACTGACCAACTAGTATCTACTCGACATAAAGGAGCAGTAGCTAAGAAAGTAAAAGCAGACGGCATAAAAACAAAGTTACCTAAGACGCACTTCTTTGGGGCACTACTATTACGTAACGAGATACTTGGATGCGTTGCACAAGCGTCCGACAAATACTTCCTACTTCGAAACATGCGAAAGGAATATCCAGACTGGTCAAAAAGTGCATCAGATGTTTATCTAAAGAATTTCTCTGATAAACGCAACTCATACATCACAGGAAACCTATACGCTTCGCAAGTTCTTCCCCCATTGTATTGCTGGTATTGGAACAACAAAGGCTACATTCGTCACCCGACACTCACTAGCCAACTAATATCGTTTCAGTATTGCAAAAGGCAACTGAAACAAGAACAATTTGCCGATCCTAGATTTTTTACTGTGGAAGAACTAAACGAACTAAGAACTAAGCAATCTGATAATGATCGAGACTACATAAATTGGCACGTACCTTCTATTGTTGAAATTCAAACAATTGAAGCAGAGATTAAAAAACCTATTTACGATTCTATCCAATTTCCTTCCGGTTACGGCAAGGAATACAACCCTATCTAAATCCAATGAACTTACTGTCTAACTATTCTATGCACGAAGCTTCCTATACAGAGTGTCAAAAGTGTCCGATAGGGCGATACTCTACTACCCGCATCTTTTATCGAGGTGTCATACCTGCCGATATATTGATCGTAGGAGAAGCACCTACCGATACTGATCTAGTCTTATCAAAACCTTTCTCGGGACCACCTGGCAGACTCTTAACTAAGATTACAAACGAAGCTTTTTCGGGAGAAGAATACGATGAGCTTGCGTTATGTATGACCTACACAATCTTGTGTGCCCCTTGCGAACCGCCATCCTTCAAAATGCGACAACCTAGCGAGAACGAGATACGAAACTGTAGTTCCCGCTTACAAAATTTCTACGACATCGTTTCTCCAAAACACGTAGTAGCTGTTGGTCGTATCGCTGAAAAAGCAGTAAAACGGTTACGTACTGCTAACGATGCTAATCCTCCTGAATACACGTTGATTCCTACGCTTACTTCAATCTTGAATCAAGGCGAACAGGGTACACTCGATTACAAACGTGCCGTATCTGCATTGCAAGCAATCAACATCTAGTAGGCAATGCAGTTTATTCCACTAAATAGGAAGTGACCTAACGTGTCACAACGATGATCTAGTATCATTGTTTTCCCTCTTCCAGGAGACAGTACATGCCTAAACGTCCAGATCAAGTCGCTCCGAGTCCTATGTGGACGTTAGAAAAGGGAGTGTCCTTTTCCTTGCTATCTAGGTTCATTAATTGCAGAGAGCGGTTTCGCCTCTATGCAGTAGAAGGAGTAAGAGAACACTCCGGCTCTAAAGAGCAAATGGATTTCGGTACCTATTTCCATGAACTATTAGAGTTACATGCTAAATATCCTAGCCTTAGCCCAGGAGGAGTATCAAGGAAAGCAAAAAAGAAGATATCTAAGTCTCAAAAAGCAATTGCTGATTTAGTATTCAATCAATATTGCCAGCACTATGCCGAAGACCGATATCACTATGTCGCCCAAGAACAAGAGTTCTTCGTTCCATACACACTACCTAATGGACGTACGGTAAACCTAGTAGGTAAGTCCGACGAAATCATAGGTGCTAAAGACGGCACTCTTTGGGTACAAGAAAACAAAACGAAAGAACGCTTCAACGAATACAAAATTGAATCGTCTATTCCGTTTGATCTACAGTCTCTCATGTACTGTGTTGCAATTGAAAAACTGTTCAAGCGTCCGGTAACTGGAATTGTCTACAACGTAATTAGGAAACCAACTCACAAGCCAGCAAAGATTAAAGAAAAGATACTCGATCCTGTAACTAAAAAGGAAAGAACATCTGCTCGTAAAGAAACGGACAAAGAGTTCTTAACTAGATTAGACAACGTAATAGCTGAAGATAGAGGACACTTTTTCTATCGTTGGGAATTTGCTTTAACCAAAGAGCATATGACCAGATGGCGACAAACAACTTTCGACCCTCTATTAACCCAACTTTGTATGTGGTGGGATTCGGTGAAACATGACCCTTTTTCACCGTGGGATCTACCAAACGGAGATCCCAATCCTCATCATCATCAGCGTCCCTTCGGCGTGTACGAACCAATGACGCTCGGTACCGGAGACTTCTTCGAACTAATTACAAGAAATCGAAGAATCGGAACAACAAGCGGAAATAAGTGTTTTTCAGAACTATCAGCATCTCACCCTGCTAAAAGGTAATTACCAATGGCTAAAACAAAAAAGATTATTCTCCCCGGTCCTGATGACTTCAATATTCCTCCCGAAGATTTCCATGACTACACTGTTCTGCTCATGGGAGCCAAAGGTATAGGCAAAACCACCGCATCATCTTCCTTTCCAGGGAATTTGAATATCATGTGGGAACCTCGACGTAAGAACGTCAAGCTACGTATGATTGGTGCGGATGAAGGCATCATGGTTCGGCCTGCACAAGAAATTATTGACGGGGCAGATGACCCTTGGGAATTGTTTATTGAATATTGTGCCGCAGCAGTAGACGACCCTACGATTACTACGATCACGGTAGACACTGTTGACTTGGCATACCAAGCTTGCTTCGAATCCGTATGTGCCCGATTAGGAGTCACTCACCCTAATCAAATCAAAGACGATTACGGAGCATCATGGAACACTATCAAGAATGAGTTTAACGCTCTCATTGATACGATTCGTGCGTCAGAAAAAGTAGGACTC
>Ga0070751_1001675_pt1 | contig 12961 bp, 7 predicted proteins | sample VirMetDEL_Aug_28_FD_78514 | JGI IMG/M metagenome (GOLD analysis project Ga0070751, IMG submission 78514) | Aqueous microbial communities from the Delaware River and Bay under freshwater to marine salinity gradient to study organic matter... | ecosystem: Environmental > Aquatic > Marine > Coastal ...
TACTCCGCTTGTTCCTGATGAACCTGACGTACCCGATGTTCCATCTACTCCGCTTGTTCCTGATGAACCTGACGTACCCGATGTTCCATCTACTCCGCTTGTTCCTGATGAACCTGACGTACCGCTTGAACCTGAAGTTCCACTAGTTCCTGAGGTAAATCCTGTAATACTAATAGTACCACCAGTACTATCATATAAATCTATACTTGTACTACCCGTATTGTAGGTACCTCCTGTAGTAAAAATACCGGTAACATCAACAATAGTTACTCCACCACCCTGATTATCACTAATATCTAATTCTAAAGTTTGACTATTAAAAGTCCCACCAGTCATAAATGTATCAGTAAATCCTGATACATCAAAACTATTATTATCATTTCTTGTAATAGTTAAAACATCATTAACTAATGTACCACCGGTGGCATATATGTCAGTACCACTACCGCCAGATGTAAAACCTGTAACATTTATTTCTTGACCCAAATTATTAACAAGAGTCATTGTTGTAGTACCACTACTGTATGTACCACCAGTAATTGTTGTAAATCCGGTAATATTAACAGTATTACCTGAATTCGAATCTAAGGCTAAAGTACCTGTTGAATCATATGTTATTGTACCACCAGTTACTTGCCAGTCAGTACCCCAAAATATTCTCCATCTTGCATTTGTTCTTGTAACACCGTTAACTCCTTCAATTGTTGAGCCAGTCCACGCATCCATTAATGCTTGTCCCGCAGCATTTGGTGTAGTACCAATCTTATTTCTTATTTCATAGTAGGTACTACCATCATAAACTACGACACCAGCAGAATCTGCATTGTTATATAAAGTTTCATAGTTATCAATAGTATATTGGTACGTTTGTTGATTTTCTTGTACATAAACCAACATACCCAATCTTCTTCGTCCTGAAGATATTTTATCATTCCATAAAAATACTTTATCACTTAAAGGATTTGGTGATTTATAAAATTTAATTGGTATAGTATTTCCTGAGTTAAATATATTACCTGTTCCCTCCCATGAATAGTCCAAATCACTTAGTGATTCAACTTCCATATATCCTCCGATATTATATACGCTAAAATTTGTACCATAATCTCTATCTAAAGATGTTGGAGATACAGGTCCTGTAACTGTTGAACTAACTAAGGGGTTTTGATATTCGAATGCCATTTTATTTTTTTTAATAAATATCTGTTATAATTTTATAATCATTTTTTTTTTTAAGGAGTTTTAGTATTACCCTTCCATATATAATCAAACGAACTATTAGTATTTGAAGGTAAAGAAGCACTATAGTACACTCTATAATCACCACTCGGCCAATAACTACCTGAATATGTTACTAATACTCCACTGACGGTACTGTTTACCGATGTTGGGTCAAATCCACCATTATCATAATCATACCCAATTTCATCTATTTGATAGGTATCACTATTCATAGAACTAACAGGAATAACAATTGCAGGATATACTGTATCACCAACATTTACCTCACCCGCAGGTAATGTTACAGAATTAAATAAATATGTTGCTTGGTCTACAGTTGTTGTTAATACTTGAGAACCATTTGCGGTCCCACCTGTAAAACCAGGCCAGTCCATCCAAATCTGAGCTTCACTATTATTAAATCCTGCAGCTCCACCATTGAACCCTAACCATGATGTCGCACCATTGTTGAACATATAGTCATCTAAATCACCTGTATTAAACTGAAAATCATCATCTGTTGATAAAAATACGTAAGCCAATGCACCCGCACTAGTTGCTGTTGGTGTCGGTGTAGAATTAGGTGTTCCTGATGGTGTTGGTGTAGGATTTGCGGTACTCGTAGGAGTATTGGTAGGTGTTACTGTTGGAGTTGCAGTTACGTTAGCAGTTCCTGTTGGAGTCTGTGTTGGAGTCTGTGTTGGCGTAGCAGTTACGTTAGCAGTCCCTGTCGGAGTATTAGTAGGTGTGTTAGTAGGTGTATTAGTTGGTGTTACTGTTGGAGTTGCAGTTACATTAGCAGTACCTGTTGGTGTCTGTGTAGGTGTATTAGTTGGCGTAGCAGTTACGTTAGCAGTACCTGTCGGAGTTTGTGTAGGAGTATTGGTTGGCGTAACTGAAGGAGTTGCAGTTACGTTAGCAGTTCCTGTTGGCGTCTGTGTCGGAGTATTAGTTGGTGTAGCAGTTACGTTAGCCGTACCTGTCGGAGTTTGTGTAGGAGTATTAGTCGGTGTTACAGTTACATTAGCCGTACCTGTCGGAGTCTGTGTTGGCGTATTGGTTGGAGTTGCAGTTACGTTAGCCGTTCCTGTCGGAGTATTAGTTGGAGTTGCAGTTACATTAGCCGTTCCTGTTGGTGTCTGTGTAGGAGTATTAGTCGGTGTTACAGTTACATTAGCCGTACCTGTCGGAGTCTGTGTAGGCGTATTAGTTGGCGTATTGGTTGGAGTTGCAGTTACATTAGCCGTACCTGTCGGAGTTTGGGTAGGAGTATTAGTCGGTGTTACAGTTACATTAGCCGTACCTGTCGGAGTCTGTGTAGGCGTATTAGTTGGAGTATTGGTTGGAGTTGCAGTTACGTTAGCCGTTCCTGTAGGCGTATTAGTTGGCGTATTGGTTGGAGTTGTAGTTACGTTAGCAGTACCTGTTGGAGTTTGTGTAGGTGTATTAGTTGGCGTTACAGTTACGTTAGCCGTTCCTGTAGGCGTATTAGTTGGTGTAACTGAAGGAGTTGCAGTTACGTTAGCCGTTCCTGTAGGTGTCTGTGTAGGAGTATTAGTTGGAGTTGCAGTTACGTTAGCCGTTCCTGTTGGAGTGTTAGTTGGAGTATTAGTAGGTGTTGTAGTTACATTAGCAGTTCCTGTTGGAGTATTAGTCGGAGTATTAGTTGGCGTCGCAGTTACGTTAGCAGTTCCTGTTGGAGTATTAGTTGGTGTTGGAGTCACAATTGTACTACTACCCGTTGGTGTAGGTGTTATACTAATAATTGTAGCTGTAGGTGTTGGAGTCACCGATGCCGTACCACTAGGTGTTGGTGTATTTGTTGGAGTAACATTTGGAGTTGATGTTGGTGTTGGTGTTACTGATTGAATATTACAATCATATGTATGTTGTATACTAGATAAAACACCTGTACCTCCACTAACAGTAAAGGCAGTATTTGTACAATCACCATTTAACAAATTAAAGGCTGTTGTTGCAGTTAAAACTAACGTTCCGGTTGTAGAACCACTTGAAATAGGAATAGATGGTGTAAATACAAGATTATCACCTGTTGTTAAACCTAAAGTATTTGTAAAATTTACAGTTATATTTTCAGATACTGCAGAATCCGCAACTGCGGTATACGTCGCCCTAGTACTACCATCAGTTACACTAATAGTAACGGCATATGTTGTGTAAGAAACTATATTGTGACTAACCACTAAGTCATCACAACCGTCTTGTGTATTAATAATGTAGATAGGATAATTGGTACCGAAAGTAGCACCAGGTAAATTAATCAAAACACCTGCGATTAATTGGTCTCTTGTCTGATTAGTTTTAATCGGAGTTGTGGAAGTTGAACCTGTATATATATCAAACGGACCTACCGCATTAGAATCTAATGTGAGTCTTATAATAAATTGCGCCATCTACTTTTTTTAATAATAAATACTTTATCAAACAGAAATATCTTTGATATTTTGTTTAATTTTTATTAATTAGGCAGATTGACAAGGAAGAATTTCAAAATACTCGCAGTTGTTACCATCAATAATTTTTAACATTACTGCGGGTGCACCATCAAAAAATGAAGATAAAGTGAAATTTCCTGTCGGTGAAGCGTCTGTTGTTAGTACGGAACAATTATTACCGTTACTATCACATACATATAATGTATATGGTGTTGTAGCCCCTGAAACAGATGTTATTGTTATCTTTGATGACATTATGAAACGCAGTTGATATCGTAGATTATTTGTAATTGTATACTAATGGTTGCCCCCTTAAGTGGGTCATCATCACCATCACAATTTGATTTTATAATAATTGTATTATTTAATAAATCTATAGTAACACTACCAACTTCGTCAATAGTATTTAAAATCCCCTCAACAGTGGTTATCCATTGACTGTCAGAAGGTACAGAGTTTAATGTCGTTGCAGTATAAAATGGAACTGTAGAACCACTTACCCAACCTGTAGACCCTGTTATTGATACATCCGCAAAAAACTCAGCCGTTACAAGAGCACAATTGGTATTTCCAGATGTAATATCCAAAAATCCTTCATTCAACATTTTTGACATACTTCTCTTTGTATTAGAAACAGTAGTAAATAAATTTTGACATACACTAACAGCACTATATGCCGTTACTGTTGAAGAATTACAAATTATAGTGACATATTTTAATTTTGCACATCCGTCACTATCCGTAACAGTTACACTGTACGTATCCCCCGACAAATTAGATATTGTGGGGGTTGTTTCACCATTACTCCACAAATATGTAAATGGTGGATTACCACTCGTCACAACAACCTCAGCAGAACCATCATTACCATTAACACAATCAGTACCAAATAACGAATAATTCATAGAACCCGATGAGGTAACATTAAATGTTTTGACAACAGAACAATTATCTCCATCTGTAACCGTTAAAGTATATGAACCTGCATCAACATTGTAGAAAGTATACCCCGAAGCCGTTGTATCTATGATATCTTGTCTAAATAAAGTACCGTTATTCACCAATGCATAATCAAGTGGACTTGTATACCCCACACCAACATTTACCTCAACTGAACCATTGACATCACCACATGTAGACCCTGTGATTGCATAACTAACATTAAACTTATCACTTGAACTTATTGTTTTTGTTGTTTCATATAAACAATTAGACCCTGTTCCCGATATTGAAACCAAATAAGTGTCATTTGATAAACTACCAAAAAGTACCGATTGAGATGGTGTAGTTTGAGTTTGTACCACACCTGTTGTTTGTCCCGATATACTATAAACATAATTATTTGAACTCACTCCCGCTATGGTAATAGAAATACTACCGTTTGTTGAGCTACACGTTGAATTAACAACTGTTAAATCTACCACGTCAAATCCACCAGGAGGTGTTATATATCCACCAAATAAATCTTTACATAAATCAGCATCGGTAACTGAAATAGTATAACTACCCGATGTCAATCCTGTTAATCTAAATTGTCTTGATGAACTATAAGATACTTGACCAGTACTACCAGAATAATAAAAAGGTAATGTTCCACCTGTAATGGTAAAAATTAATTCACCATCTGACGTAAAACAACTTGGTGTTATTGCACTTAATGACCCTAATCCTAATTGAGGGGTAACAATAATTTCTTTATCTTTGGATGTTGAACATCCAGCAGAATCAGTTACAGTTACAGTGTATGTACCAACTGTCAAACCTGTAATTGTGTTACCTGTTTCTCCATTGCTCCACAAATACGTATATGGACTAACTCCTGTTAATCCTGTTACTGATAATTTACCTTGATTTTGTGCACAATAAGAACTGTTTACAACCCAAAAACCATAATCAAGCTCAGAACTACCTGAAACTAAAACACTCTCAGTTTGAGCGGTAGCACCACCTGAATCTGTAATAAATGCATGGTAGATACCACTCGGCATATTAGTGAACTGATATGGGAAGAATGAAGCAGTATCACCCCTATAGAAGGTATCACCACTATATATATCGATATTATAAGGTGCGGATGTTGATGAGCCACTTACCCAAAAACTCCCATTACTGTTACCACAGGTTGTACCGGCAACATCATTTATTTCACCACAAAAACAGTCACTAACAATAATGTTGACAAAAATTTCTTGGTTATCAGGAGAAGTACTATCATTTATTTGCCATACATATGTCCCACCACTTAATCCTGTAAATATAAATGGACCATTGCTAGCAGCACCAGAAAGTGATGGGTTGTCAGGCACAGTATTCCATATTGAGTATGGTGCAACACCACCTGACGGTTGTATACTAACCGCACCATTACCAATATTCTCACAAACACCAGTTATAGAAAAAGTAGCATCTAATGCCGTACAATCACCAACACAAGGCTCAGAATAAACTTCAACACCATCATAAGAATATGATGTATCAACACAAATTAAACTACCAGCATTGTATCCATTCTGTTCTACCCCACAACAATCTGTGTAGGTCCATGTACTTCCCGTAGTTACTCCTGAAAAACAAGCCATTATTGACAACTAATTGTTAAATCTATACCTACATTTAAGTATAATCGTTTATTTGTAAAATCATCATAACATGATGAATTGGCTATAATAATATTATTACCATTTATAAAATAGTTAAGGCCATCTTGATATAATAATTCAAGTTTTTCGTCCAACGCAGTAATCCAATCAGAATTTGATGGTACATCATTACCCCCATAACCTGTATAAAACTTTTCTTGAACTAATATTGTGTTATCTAACCTTAAATCAACATACCATTGACTAACAATTGTATTTTGGTTACATGTAGTATAAGATGAAGTAACTTGAGTGACAGTATCGGTTAACATCTGTTGGAAATTACCCGCAGTTGATGTTGAAGTTGGTTCAATCCAGGGGTAAACACCACAAGTAACAGTTTGGTCAATACAATCATACCCCAATATTTGACCTTCAAACGTACATGGGATACACTCAACAGGAATAATCTCACAACCTCTTTGTCTTCTCCATACAACCTTCTGTCTATGGAACACAGAGTTCTCCATTTTTTGTCCCCCCATCCACAATGTAGACGCTGGTAACATTTGTTCCACTAATCTCATCCAATAATCACCAATACCTAAAGTGTAATCAATCATTTTTTGGTATGTGAATTGATTTGAAGGTACATTTATTGCCTCTTCAGAATTTAAATAATCCCAATAGATTTTTTGAAGTGTTGGATAACCTCCACCCTTACCATCACTAATAGTTTGACGGTTTCTAACATTAATCATGTTATTATAGAATGTTTGAGCAAATTCAAAGAATGTTTTTTCCTTTGGTTTTGGGTCGATAACCGTCCAATCAATACCGCCAGGTGAAGGATATGGTGAAGTAAGTCCTGAATTAGGTATTGGGTAATTATATTTCCTACTCATATCCCAAACATCATATTCAAGACCTTGTCCCATGTTTAAATACAAATCAATATTTTTGGCGTTTAATACTAATTTCTCATTTGATACTCTGTAGTACGCATTAAACCCATTGGATGTGTTTCTTAGACCTAAATGGGTATCAACCCATGATTTTTTATTATCAAAAGTCTTAGTTAAACCATAACCTAAGGTCATATATGGGAAATACCTAAATCTATCAAAATATTTTTGTCCGTAAGTGTATGGCTCCAAGATAGTTTGATTATTTGGATTTGAGCCTGTGTATTTTGTGGCATTAACTCGATTAACTTCTTGTGACCTATGTTCTGGAGTACTTTCATACCAACCTGAACCTTGTTCAAAAAAGAATGTAGACGTATTTGTCGGTGCTAATGGATAACCATCAGAATCCATAGGGTATGTATTTCTATTCACACTAATACTTGTAACTGAAGAATCCGTAGTAAACCCAGTGTAAACTGTTCCTTTAATTTTAAATGTAATATTACTATCAAGTGTTGGTATTACATCTGCATATGTACCACCCGAAAGATTGGCGTATTGTGTATCAAATTGATTTACATTTATTGGTCCATCGGCCAAATAAATTATTTCATTAAATTCTACTAACGCATCCGGTGCACCAATAGCTCTCATTACCCATTCAACCGATTTTCGAGTACCTTTAGATTTGAATAGATATGCAGAATTAAGTATTAGATTTTGATAATACTGATAATTTATTTCATTTGGTGTTTTTTCTCTATCCTGACCAGAATATTTTGTTTTATTTGATGTACCAAAAATTGAATCTAAGAAACCATCATTAGTTATTGGTGATATATTTGGATTCCAACCTAATGTTTGAGCCAAATTAAATAAAAGTTGTGAAGGTATATCATTATTAGGCGTATAGTTCACTGAAGTCATATATGCTAACGCATCAATAAACTTTTTTGTTTCGTCAAAACTTCTACCATAGAGTTGTAATACTTTTTCTACTTTTTGGTCTTCAGTATCAAACTCATGGAATGCCGCGGTAGTTAAAAAACGACTAATTAAATTAGTTTTAAATTCATCAAGATTTTCTGCAATAGAATTAAGTTGTGTTAAGTAATTATCAAACTTATTTGTTCTAATATCCAAATTCCATAATCCATCGGTATTCCATGTTACTGATTTAGTAAGTATTTGATATCTTCCATTGTCATCTGCAACCGGCACTTTAAAGTCGGCAGTATACTTTGGGTTTATTAATCTGTTTAATAGAAAATCTTCAACCTCATCGAACGGGTCTTGAAATGCTTTTTCGGTTTCAAGATTATTTGGTTTAATAACAATAGTGTTAGTTGATGAACTACTACCCGAAAATGGGTTACCTATAACCACAAAAGTCATAGTCCCTGCAGATAATTTTGGTGACGGTGTGAAATCATACACCAAATACTCAGTATCTAAATTGTTTACATATACTGAATACCTACCATACTCAACAGTAAGATTTCTCAATGGACTAACCGCAAGTGGTCTGACTGAAATATTACGTGTAGAATTTTCGGAATAATCAATGTCAAATGGATTATATATACGAGTAACATCAACATCAAATGTTGTTAAATTTTCAGTTATATCATAACTTATATTATTTGCAGTATTTGCAGTTGTATAGTCATTAGATGTTTGATTTATTTGAATTGCAGCAGGAAAATAATTAATAATTTTAGTTACGGATGCATCAAACCTTTTTCTTAAAGAACCATATAAAGTAAAATTAGTAACCTGACTAATATCATAATTTGGGTATACTCTATAATTTTTTGCCGCAAGTATTCTTGATTCTAATAAATTACCAACATTTAAATCATTAAGACTTATTGGTTGTGAAAACGTACCAGTATTAAAGTTTCTATTAACTTTTTCAAACACAGAAGTACTGAACTCAAAGTTTCCTTGAGTCAGTCCTCCCCCATCAACAGTTTGTAAACCTACAATGTTGTCGGAAAAAGTTCCACTACCGTTTCCAGGTGCGGGAGGATATCTGTACTTATTACTTGCCATTAACTAATTACGTTTGTAAAGTTTTTACTAAAATCAATATTATCACCTCTATCTTGACGAACTTCAAACAACAAGTTATTAAAGTCATCTCTAACCTCAAATAAGTTGTATTGTTTGTAGATATTGTTCTGAGTATCATAGATTGTGTAGATACCATCTTCAATACTCTTAGTTTGGTTACCGTAAAGAGCAATTCCAAGAGTATCCAAGTCATAGTTTGCAACTTGAATATCAATACTTATTGGATTAAAAAATGTGTTTGTTACAATTATGTTTTGATTTGGTTGACCTATGTATGGTGTAGCCGATGGTTTGTTTGTAGGAGCACTCGTTGGTGAAACTGTACAAAATATTAAATCACTACCACTATCTACATATCTATATCTAATAGATTTTTGTGAACTGTTAACTAAATTAGTAACAACAGGCTCACAAAAGAATGATGATGTAATAATTCTATAAAAGTTAGGAACTTTTGTACCATCTGAATTTAAATATTCTATTCTAAATCCAACAAGACCCTGATTTACAAATCTATTTCGATAACTCTGTGGCACATTATTTAAATCTATTATAATACCTTTAACATTCGGCAAAGAAGATAAAACACCACAATCGGTGATTGATGTTCTAATCTCTGCGGGTCTAAGGTATAATGTATAAATTCCTAGTTGATTAAATTCAGATGATGGTAGTTTTAAATTGTACAAACCACCCAATATTTCTACACCCGCATTTCCACCTGTATCTGAATTGTGAAAATATGGTTTTAAAATACTCGCGGCATCTAATTTCTTTAAAATAAAATTCTCTGTTACGTCTCTTGAAGGTGTATAATTAAGAATAATCTCCACATCTTCAGGTGACATGTCTGCTGGTCTTGTTGTTCCGTATGTTCCTAACGCCATTTTATTGTTCGTTTATTTTGTAGAAACCATACCCATAACGGACAAGGTCTCCGATGTTATCGACTTCTCCAAGTCTCTGTAATCCTTCAAACGCTGAATTCTTACCTCTTTCAATAAATATTTGTGATTGAATTTCCGGTTGCATGGCAACGTCTAATAAATTTTCTTCTTTTGTTAATGGTACCGCAACTAAGTCGTTTTCCGTAAATCCTGATGATTCAAAAATGAATAATGTTCTTCCGTTTGGATAATCATAATATGTAATACCGTTTATCGTATAGGATGTATATGTCGGGTCTATGGTTAAAACTCTACCATATTCTTCATTTTCCTTATATATTGTCACCGCAGGGTCATACGGAGTTTTTCCGTAATTTTTTAGATTAGTTAACATAGATTTAGTAAACCCACTTACAATATAAGGTACACTAATAAAATGTGATGTTACTTGGTCTGCAACGGTATTTGACGAATCCCCACTAAAAATATAATTATAATTGGATGGTGTACCTGACCAATTACCTCCATCAGAACTAAATGTTATATTACCATTTAAATTATCAATAGTGACCCCTGTTAGAGGTAACGTAATTGGTTTAACAATATTAATAGTACCAAAAGGGTTTGTTTGTGTTAATTTAATATCATACGACCCACTAATATTTTGATAGTTGTGTGTTATACTACTTAATGACATAGTATCCACCGCACTATTATCTCCCCAATCTACTTGATATGTTGAGAATTGGTTTACCCCAAAAAATTCATCCGATGTATTATAAAGTGTTATATTATATTTGTTTGCAGTTTCAGCTGAGAATAAAAAGTTAGTAATAACGTTATATTGTAAGGCAAGCCCATCAAATGGTGAATAATACCCTAAATCATTGAAAGTTTCTGTCAATAAAATAGGTATAGTCAATCCTGTAAGTAAACTATCACCATTAGTACCACCACTTAAGATTTCAGACATTCCTGAATAGACCCCAAAAGTATTACCACTAAGTGTTTCAGATACTATATCAGTACTTAAAACTTCAGGTGAAATTCTAATATATATGTTTTCATTCTCTATCATGGGTTAACATATTGATACCAATTTATGGGATTAGATGTAGTCCCAACCCTACTTAAGTTACCCTGAGGGTCTTCAAAATAAATTTTATATTCGTATGTCGAATAATCTAAAATACATTTATAGTAGAATTTATCATCTTTATTAAACGTAAACTTATTTGTAAATGTACCTTGGCATTGATTAGTTAATCTTATAAAGTCTCCATTTTTTGCGTCAAAAAATTTAGCACTCATATAAAATTCATTCAAATCTAAATAATCGGTATTTTTTAACCAATACAAATAAAACCCCTCTTTATCTCCAACATAATCTAAAGAGTACTCTGGTTTTCTTATATTAACTATAGGTGGATTAACAGAATTTCCTATCGATGATGTTTCAAATTTTCCCTGTTGTGTTGGTATAATTACTGTAAAATAATTTTTTTGACTCTCGGATGATTTTGTATCATAAAAATCCAACTTAAAGAAACTATTTTTAAATGAATTAACATAATAATATATTTCTTCTGAAGTAAATCCTAAATTTTTGTATGAAGTACCCCAATTATTACAATTTGTTGTTGAACCTACATTTGCAGTATTACCAGAATAAAAATAAAAGTTATATTTTATACTAGTTTCTGTTGTTGAATCGTCCCAAAAAGAGTGTGGGAATCTTGTAACTTCAAAATCTTGGACAGGATTAATAACTTGATTTAAAGCATAATCTTCAAACTCAACAAACCCTTGTTCCTTACCTAAATTATCAAAATCAATTTGGATTGGGATATTAATTTGTTGGGTGTTTGGCGATATGGTTACTCTATAATGATTATTCACAGTCGTCAATTATTGGGTCGTTTATTTCTTGGTAATAAATACCACTCGTATTTCTTAGTATTGGTGTTTGTAGGAAAATAATACTCTTAAAAGGATAATGACTATTATTGATAAATGGATTATCTACCCCAATACCATCATTGTCAACATAACCATACGGATACAAATCTCTCCATCTCCATAAATTATCACTCTGAGAAAAATAAGAATACTCAGGTATACCTGTCACCTCGTTTTTGTTTCCTGTCTCAACATAATCAGAAAATGCCCTGATTGGTACTTGATAATGTGGTTTATAAGAATATCCTGAAGGGAATTCAGGTGTACTGTCATTTTGAAAAACGGACGAGTTAAAACTGTACTTATGATATATTGGAGATAACACCGTTTCTTTTTGTTCATAGTAATTCCATTCACATATATCACCTTTAATTACATGTCCCGCCTTTAGAGATTGATTGTAGTAGAAATTATTACCTTGTAGGGTGTAAGTTTCAAAAGGAATATTATCTTTATTCTCTACCGATGAGTGATTCCACCAATCATCAACATTTACACTATTAAAGTTAAACTCCCATCCAATATCAATTCCTGATGTATCAGTATTTGGGTTATATGGTTTATTAAACCAACCCATATAACCTTTATTTATAATGGTTACAAACAAATCAGTAACAGGTTTTAAATTATTATCCTTTAATCCTGTTATATTAATATCTTTATCAAAAGAAAATGTAAAAGCCTGACCTCCTTGTTTATTTGAAATTCTTTCAACTTTATTTGGGGTTAGTCCACTATATTCTAATTTTCTTCTATTAATAAAAGCAGTATTTTCAAAACCAGCTTTTACTAAATCAACCTCATCACCATCGGTTAATAATTTATGAAGTCTTACATAATATTTTGATGTTGTTTCTTCAATATTTTTTAAATCA
>Ga0070751_1001676_pt1 | contig 12959 bp, 17 predicted proteins | sample VirMetDEL_Aug_28_FD_78514 | JGI IMG/M metagenome (GOLD analysis project Ga0070751, IMG submission 78514) | Aqueous microbial communities from the Delaware River and Bay under freshwater to marine salinity gradient to study organic matter... | ecosystem: Environmental > Aquatic > Marine > Coastal...
CCTTTGAGATTTATAGCCCCGGTCATTACGGAACCGATCCCGACACAACCATTATGTATGTTGAGAACGTGCCAATGAGTATGATAGATGTCAGCCAATATGAGAGTTACAAATCGACCGGCGCCAAGAACCCCGAACGTTTCTATAAGATATCCAAGGAAGGGATGCAAAAGCTTGGTTTCAAGCTAAACGAATATGGGAACTTTTCAGTTCGTTCAAGAAGAATAGATGAAATTCCAGAAAGAATTGAGGTTACTGTGCCTTATAATCCCCGCACAGGTGAGTTTATGTTAGATAACTTACGAGCATCTCAAAATCCCAAGGTCGTAGACGCATCCGGTATGTAAGCTCGGTAGAAATCCTAAAAATAACACTTGACTTGTAAGCCCGGTTATGCTACATTAGTAGTATGACTGGGCTTTCACCTATACAAATCAAGCTTCCCAATGTTGTGATTGGCTGGCGGGAAGAAGCGATTACATTCGCGAACAAAAAGAACTACCATCTGATCGTCAATGATGAACAAAGACCTTTTGTTCATTTCTTTCGTTATGAAGATGTAAAAAGCAACTGGTATAACGGCATATTTGAACTTGGAATGAAATCTAAACTTCCTGTTCCGTTTGATATTCAAACTATCGGAATGGAAGACAGCAGATTGAAGATTATCACAAAAGGAAACACCAAGATTTTGATTGAGTTTGGTTTCCTTCATATCTTTGACCTTGAAAACTGTAACTTTGATGGTGTAGATCAGATTATCAAAGATTACACCGTCAAGGATACCTTTGATATTACAGTAGGTTCCAAACTTGGGCACGATATTGTGATCAAGCCCCACGACACCTTTGTAAAAGAGTTCAGAACCATTAGAACCAACCGAGTTGATAGAAACAAGACCGGCGAGTTCAAGGACTTTTTGGCAACAAGTATCATTGATGCCGAGGACATCAAAAACTTTGATTTTTCCGACACAATCGTGCGTTTGCTTTTGGAAAGAAAGATAAGGCAAATGGGATTGAAGAGAAACAACAAAGAATACCTAAAACTACAACATAGCGACCGACACATAAGCAAAAGAAACTTTTATTTCGAGACAACAGAAGATGCAGATGATAGAATAGTTCTATATGACCCGTAGCAAAGAAAACCTTCCGGGGATCATCCCGGTATCAGGAATGACTTCCGAGTTTGGTATGGAATGGGACTCATCACTAATACCTGTTGCTCCAAACTATACCGCATTAGAGTCGGCAATCTTTGAATGTATTCACGTTGGCTGCAACTCTATTTGGATTGTCGCAAACGACGATATTGCCCCACTTATCCGCCATCGCATAGGTGAATATGCGACAGATATGCGTTCTGTGGAGCAAGGTGCGTTCAAAAACTGGGGCAGCCCTAATCATTTGGAAGTTCCCATTTATTATGTTCCTATTCACCCGAAACATAGAGATAAAGTAGACAACTACGCTTGGTCTGCGATCTATGGCGCTAATGCATGCTTTTGGATTATGCGTATGTTCTCGCGATGGACAACACCGGCTGCTTACTATGTTTCTTTTCCTTTGGGAATGCACGATCCAAAAGAACTGCTCAAACATCGAGCCAAAGTGCAGAAAAAGAAAACATTCTACTTTTCTCACAAAGGCAAAACAGTAAGAGATGGATATCCTATCTCGTTTGTTATGGAACCAGAAGAATGGCGCAGAGCAAAACACACAATAACCACAAATGCTTCGGTTTGGAAATCTACCAATGGAGAGTCTATCCCAAGAGAGAAGCTACCGCCAGAAGAACGGTTGGTGTCTCTAAAATATAATCTTGAAGATGTATTTGGTGGAGGACCCACAAACAACGACCAAGAGATTGAAGAGTTTTATAACTTGACTACCTGGGATGGGTATGCTAACTTACTAGGGTCGCCGCTCGGCAAGCGCATGAAGCGACCATCGAAAACACTAATGTACAGGAAAGGTAAAATTAATGACGACGGATAAAAAGATTCCTTTTGTTGGACTTCACGCTCACTCCGTAGCAGGTTCAATCTTCGATGCCATCGGGTTCCCGAATGAGCATATGGATTTCTGCTATGAGAATGGGGGTGAAGCTCTTGCACTCACAGACCACGGAAATATGAATGGCTTTTCACATCAGTTTCTTCATTGGAAGAAGATGAAGGCAGAAGGCAAGAACTTCAAGCCTATCTATGGTGTTGAAGCTTATTTTCTACCTTCTATTGAGGAATGGAGAGGAGAATACAATAGAATCAAGGAAGACGCTAAACTCGCAAAGTCTCTTGCGAAGAGCGATACTTCCGGCGCTACCGTCGAGGATGAGGAAGAGTCAAAGAAGGCTATCAAGTCTATTCTAAACCGTCGTCGTCATTTGGTTCTTTTGGCTCAAAACCAAACAGGACTAAACAACCTTTTCAAGCTTATTTCCGAGTCTTACAACGAAGAGAACTATTACCGTTATCCGCGTGTTGATTACAAGATGCTGGACAAGTATTCAGAAGGCATTATCGCTGCGTCTGCTTGTTTGGGCGGTCCGTATGCCGGCAACTACTGGGCAAACCGCGAGGAAGGCCCCGAGGCTGTCCGAGAGGCAATGCGCGAGACTACAAGAGAGTTTGTAAAGATCTTTGGTGATCGTTGGCACGGCGAGCTTCAATGGAACAATATTCCAGAGCAGCACGAACTAAATCAATACATTATTGAGATGCATCACGAGTTTGGTATTCCGCTTATCTCAACTGCCGATTCGCATTATCCTAATCCGAATGCTTGGAAGGACCGAGAGCTTTACAAGCGCCTTGGTTGGCTTGGTAAGGGCAAGCCTGATTGGATGGAGAACACTGATCTTCCGACTGGTGTCGAAGAGATTGGATATGAGATTTATCCTAAGAATGGAAACCAAATGTGGGATTCCTACAAGTATTACTCAAAGACCGCTGGCGTAGAGTATGACGATCAGTTGGTAATGGACTCAATCACACGAACTCACGACATTGCTTTCAAGATGATTGAGGACTTTGTTCCTGATACAACTGTAAAACTTCCTGACTTTGTGGTTCCTGCGGGACACACTGCTACAGAGGCACTTGTAAACTACGCTTTAGAAGGTTTGCGTAATCGTGGGCTCCACGAGAACAAAGAATACACTGACCGTCTCAAGATGGAACTAGATGTTATTGATGACCGTGGTTTTAGCAAGTATTTCTTGACTATGAAAGCGATCTCCGACAAGGCAAACGAAGTTCAGCTAACTGGCCCCGGTCGTGGTTCTGCTGCTGGTTCTTTGGTTGCTTATGTTCTCGGGATCACACAGATTGATCCTATCAAGTATGGTCTTCTTTTTGAGAGGTTCCTTCGCAAGGACGCAACTGATTATCCTGATATTGATTATGATGTTGCGGAGCCAATGGAACTAAAAGAGCGTCTTATGGAAGATTGGGGCAAGAACTCTGTTATTCCAATCTCAAACTGGAACACTCTACAGTTGAAGTCTCTAATCAAGGATATTTCAAAGTTCTATGGTGTGCCTTTCATTGAGGTAAATAAAGTTACATCTCAGATGATCTTTGAGGCAACTCCTGCCGCAAAGGCAAGGCACGGTATCAAGGCTGGTGTTTATACTCCAACTTGGGAAGAGGTTATGGAACTATCTCCTTCTCTTCGTGGCTTCCTTGTAAAGCATCCTCACATCAAAACACACGTTGAGGCGCTTGTAGGTCAGGTAAGGAATTGCTCCCGCCACGCTGGTGGCGTTTTGATTGCGGACGATCTAAACGAGCATATGCCGATTATTAGTTCTGGTGGTGTTCGACAGTCTCCGTGGGCAGAAGGTCAGAACGTTCGTCACTTGGAACCGCTTGGGTTTATTAAGTTTGATTTGCTTGGGCTCTCCACACTTCGGATGATTGAAGGCGCAATCCGTCATATCCTTGTTCGGCATCACAATAATCCAGAGCCGACGTTCAAGGATGTTCAGGATTTCTACAACAAGCATCTTCACCCGGACGTTATTGACTTTGACGATCAGGAAGTGTATAAGAATGTTTTCCAGAAGGGAAACTTCGCCGGTATTTTTCAGTTTACCGAGGGGCGAGCACAGGAATTCTGTTCCAATGCACAACCAAAGTCTTTGGTTGACATTTCCGCCATTACTTCCATTTATCGTCCCGGGCCTCTATCGGCAAATGTTCACGAGCAATACATTCAAGCTAAGGAGAACGCAGACGGTATTGATTATATGAATAATCATATCAAGGAAGTTACACAAGAAACTTACGGGTTCCTTATCTTTCAGGAGCAGATTGCCTTACTTGCTCACAAGTTGGGTAAGGGCGTATCTCTTGATGAAGGCAACCTTCTTCGCAAGGTTCTTACCAAGAAGGGAACCGGCAAGGGTCACGAAGTAAAGATGAAAATCCACGACAAGTTTGTTGAGGGTTGTGTTGAAAAGGGTATTCGCAGGCACGAAGCAGAAAGTATGTGGGAGCGATTTGAGTATTTCTCCGGATACGGCTTCAACAAGTCTCACGCTATTTCGTATTCCGCTATCTCTTTCCAGTGCGCTTGGCTTTGGAACTATTACCCGATTGAGTGGATGGCTTCTTTCTTGGACAAAGAGCCCGAGAAGCGAAAGGAAAAGGCAATCAACATTGCAAAGGCAAATGGCTTCTTTATCGAAAAGGCAGACGTAAACCGTTCTTCGTTTGAGTGGGAGATTGACCCAAATGATGATCGCAAGCTTATTCAGCCTCTTGCGGGTCTAAAGGGGCTTGGTGATGCAGCAATCCAACAGATTGTTGATAACCGTCCGTTTGCAAACATCGAAGAGTTTCTATTCCACGACGATATTGTTTACAGCAAGCTAAACAAGAAAGCTCTTGATGTTTTGGTTCGTTCGGGAGCGATGAATAGTTTGATGGATGATCGCTTCACTGGTCGCAAGCATTTCTGGTCTGCTGTCGCAGTAGATAGAGTTTACAATCGCAAGAAGTTCAATGAGAACATTGAGAAGTACAAGGACGAAGGTGACTTCACTCCAGAGGAAGAAATCGAGAATCTAACGACAATCACTGGAATCTTCCCTATGTCTCTAGTGGTGACACCAGAGGTGCAACAAAAGTTGGATGAATATTTCATTCCGGCGATTTCGGATTACGATCCAGAGTTGGGCCTTGTGTGGTTTATCCCACGAGAGATCATTCGCAAGAAAACAAAGAACGGCAAGCCTTATTGGATTGTTCAAGTAATTGATTCTAATTCTGTCTTGACACGATTCCGTTGTTGGGGTATAGTTGAAGGTAAGGATAGGATTCACTTGAATCGTCCTTATATGTGTCGCCCACAATATGACCCCACTTGGGGATTCTCAGTTCGATCAATTAAAAAGCAGCTGCGCCTTTTGGGATGAAATAAACCCTGAGTATATCAGGATAGCTAAGAAAATGTTGGGAGTAGAAAATGATAGCAGATATAATAGTGGGATTGTCTTTTGGTGATGAAGGCAAAGGAAAAGTAACACATCACCTTTTAAAGAATGGAGACTACACTCACTGTATTCGCTTTAACGGCGGCTGCAACGCAGGTCACACCATTTATCACGAAGGGGTAAAGTTTATAACCCATCACATTCCTGCTGGAGTATTCTTCGGTGTAAGGTCCATTATTGGTAATGGGTGCGTTGTGAATATCGACCAGTTCAATCGTGAGATTCAAATGCTTCATGAAGGCGGAATCAATACAGATGGGCTAATCTTTATCGCAAACAATGCTCACATCATTACTGATGCGCATCTAGAAGAGGATGGCAAGGACACAACCATTGGAACTACAAAGCGAGGTAATGGACCAGCTTACCGTGACAAGTATGATCGTAGGGGAACCTTGGCCTCAAAGGCTCTTGTCGGAACTCCTTATCTTATTGATATGTATCGGGAACTCCACGAGACAGACGAGGAAGTTGCAATCCTCTGTGAGGGCGCACAAGGCTTTGGATTGGATATTGACTGGGGAGATTACCCTTTCGTTACTTCAAGCCACTGCACGACCGCTGGGGCGCTCCTAAACGGCATCCCGCCGCAGGCTGTCCGGAAAGTTTACGGTATTACGAAGGCTTATGACACTTATGTGGGAGCAAAGAACTTTCACGGCGAAGGAAGAGTATTTGATTTGCTACAAAGCCTAGGAAAGGAGTTTGGTGCGACCACTGGCCGTCCTCGTCAGTGTAACTGGCTTAATGTTCGGGACCTAAAGAAAGCAGTAGATATCAACGGCGTCACAGATGTGATTATCAACAAGGTAGATATTCTTCGAGAAGTTGGAGAGTGGAACTTGCGTTCTTCTGATAACAATGCTATTATGCTCAAGTTGGGTTCAGAGGTAGCTTGGAAGCAATACATCAGACGACTACTCAACGACAACACAAATATTAATGTTGTCTTTTCAGAATCACCAGAAAGGATTTAAGATGATTTTACAGTACCACATGATTCACGATAATGTTCACCCTCCGACGCGATCTAATCCGTCAGATGCGGGTTTGGATTTGCGTTGGTCGCCAGCAGATTCTTCTGTTACGGCTCTACGCATTGAGCCGGGAGAGAGCATACTTGTTCCGACTGGTTTGCGGTTTGCTATTCCTCACGGTTATATGATGGAGATCAAGAACCGATCTAGTATGGCTGCAAAGCGCCAGCTTCTGGTTGGTGCCTGTGTTGTTGATTCCGGCTATGATGGTGAGGTTTTTGTTAATCTTCACAACATTGGTCAGCATTGGCAGACTATTGAGCCCGGTGACAAGGTGGCGCAGGCTGTTATTGTTCCGGTTGTTCACGCTCGCTTTGTGGCGTCCGAGGATCCCAACATTTACGATTGGCATCCGATTACCATTTCTAACCGGGGCGATGGTGCCCTAGGAAGCACGGGTAAGTAAATGATAGAGTGTCCGTATTGTCAAGAAATGTCACACACAAGGGAGCAATTAATTTCTCATATGAATGACGCTCACATAAGATGTTCTTGTTGTGGGCGTGTCTTTGACTGTCTTGACAAAGAGGCGGATATGGCTTTGTGTGTTAATTGCTACGCTAGAGATTTAATAAAAGGGAGAATAGATAGAAATGGCAAAAGTACTACCGCTACCACAGGATCGGTTCCTTTATCTGCCGGAACAAGTTGATCAGGAGTCAATGAACAAGTTGACAAAGAGCATCATCGATATCAATGCCGACGATGCTCATTTAAAGAAGTTATATGCTGTCCATGGTTTGGACTACACGCCGCAGCCGATTAAGATTTACATTGATTCTTATGGTGGCGCAGTATACCAATGCTTTGGTTTGCTTGGAGTTATGGAGAAGTCTGAGACGCCAATCCATACGATTGTAACTGGTGCTGCTATGTCTTGCGGATTTATGATTTTGATCTCGGGACACAAGCGTTTCGGATATAAACTATCCACGCCGCTTTACCATCAGGTTTCTACTGGTTTCTACGGCAAGGTTCAGGATATGGAAGAGAGACTACAGGAAACAAAGCGTCTTCAAAAGGTGATTGAGGATATTACTTTGGAGAGAACCAACATCTCAAAAAAGAAGTTGGCCGATGTTCTCAAAAACAAGGTTGATTGGTATATGTCTGCCGAAGAGGCACTAAAGTTGGGCGTTATTGACGCAATCTTATAAAGGATTATAAATGAACCACGAAGACGAAAACAAAACGATTTATTTATATGGCGACGGTATTGGAAAGGTCCAACTTATTGAGAGTTATGGATCAGATAAATCCGTCGTGAATAGTGCCCGAGTGTCCTTCGGGAAGCATAAAGAAGAACTTGACGAACGAGATAAAAAGTTAATCAACTATCTTATCAAGCATCGCCATACTTCAACTCTGGAACATTGCGGCATTACATTTAAGTTTGTCGTCCCGCTTTATGTTCGTTCGCAACATCATCGTCATCGCACTTGGTCTTATAACGAGATTTCAAGAAGATACACAGATGTGAATATTCAGTTCTATGAGCCGAAGGTTTTCAGAACACAACATAAAACAAACCGACAAGCATCAAACGCCGAAGATCTAATCAATCCTGTTCTGTCTTGTGGAAGCGATTGCGATGAGATGGTTATGCGACACCATCAAATGTCTCTTGATCTTTACGATAGAATGATGTCGGCAGGCGTTTGCCGAGAGCAAGCCCGTGGAGTTCTACCACAGAACCTTTACTCTACCTATTGGGGCACGACGAACTTAAATAATCTGCTAAAGTTCATTGACCTTCGCACGCACGAAGGAGCACAATGGGAGATTGTAAAAGTCGCTGAAGCCTGTCTAGAAATCGCCACCGACCTGTTTCCAGAAACGGTAGGTGCTTATCGTAAGATTAAAGGCGAAGAATGAAAGTCAAATCTATTAAATCAATCTATCTTTCTGAAAAGGAACTAAAAGCCGCAATCTGCAATTGGCTTCATATTCGTGGACGCCATGATTTAGCGACACATTTGGGAGATAACTTGTGCGAGTTTGAATGGACTCTTCAAGATGATGGTAGTTACCTTGCTGTCGATATGGATGGCACATTTGAGGAGAACGAAGAATGAAAGTCGGTGATAAAGTAAAAATAAACTATCGAGGCGAACCTGCTTATCGCTATAGTAGAAGCGAGGATCATCCAACCAAAGGATTTTACTACGAGAATGGTGATGAGGCAGTTGTAATAAACCCAAACTATTACAAGCAAGAGATTAGAGAACACACAAACCTAGCAGGTTACACCTTCCCGATTTCAGTAACCCTTGAGGGTGTTTTGGTTCTTATTGATGGCGAACAAGTGGTCGTGAAAGAAAAGGACTTGGAGAAAGTAATCGTGGAGAACGAAGAATGAGTGCGCTCAAAAAGATTGAGAACCTTTCCAAGTATGCTTGGGAACAGGTTGATAGAAATCCAGAAGAAGCAAAAGAACTATTCAAGATGATTTATGAGTTGGCGAAAATGAGTAATAAAAAGAATGTAGATTATAATCCACTTTCTATTGACGAAGACTACTATATTACCCCAAGAGAAGTTGAGCCCCGCGAGTTTTCGCAAGAGCAAGAAGATAAAGATATTGCTTATCTTGTAAAAAATCTTTTTGAAGCAATTAAGATCCCGAAAGAATATTTTAAGGAGAACGAAGAATGAGTGAGCAATGCCCTTATTGTGAATGCGATCCCTGCGATTGTGATTGGGGGAACGAATGAGTGAAAAAGTAAATCACCCCTCACACTATCAAAGTGGCGAGGTTGAAGAAGATGGAACATCAAAATACGAAGCAATCAAAGTTATTGAGGCTTGGGATCTTAATTTTCATCTTGGTAATGTCGTCAAATACATTTCAAGAGCCGGAAAGAAGTCAGAGAACAGTATTGAGGATCTAAAGAAAGCAGAGTGGTATTTGAGTCGATATGTCCAGTTCATACAAAAAACAAATAACTGATTACATCAATAATGTTCTGAATGAAAAGAGAACAGAGTTCAGTGGTATGGCAGTGTGTCCTTTTGCTGCGCCAGAGTTGGCGAACAATAAGTTGATGATTGCTATGCTTGGGGAAGACGACAAAGGCATAAGAGATCTGTTAGAAGAGTTCGCTGCATCTGATTATGATAGTGCGATCATTGCTTTGCCGCATCATTTGGGCCCCGAGGACACAAAGCCTTTTCAAATCTTTATCAATAAGATTTTGAAGAGACTTGGTCTTGAAGATTACAAGAATATCTGTTTCAATCCCAATGATGAGGTGGATATAGATGGCTTCAATCCGAGAGCAAAAGCGCCTTACTTTTTGATAAATATTGCGCACAGAAAAGTCCTAAATGATGCGCACAAGTCCTTGCGAAAAACGAAATACTATGATAATCTAAATGAACAATACAGAGAGTTTTTGAGGATAAAGTAAAAGTGAAGAAAATCAGAAAACATATTCCGGGTAAAAGAAAACGAGAAAAGAAGGAAGCAAATGAAAGGCTTGAAAAGCAAGCTGCTGCTTTCCTTGATCATCCCAAAGAATGTTGCGTTTGTAAAACTGAGTTTGAAAGAACGCACGAGACAGTCAAAACTTGGCAAGTATCCGTAGTAGAAGATAGGGTGCGCTTGACTTGTCCCGATTGCTGGGGTAAAATAAACGAAGTATTGGAGAACATAGAATGAGAGAAGGTTTAGCTTATAACGATGTATTGCTTGTCCCGCAGTATTCGGATATTGAGTCAAGAAAAGAAGTTAGTCTAAACTCTAAACTTGGGTTTATTGATTGTGATCTGCCCATCATAGCGTCTCCAATGGACACGGTTTCAGAGGTGGCTATGGCGAAAGCAATGGACGCAAAAGGCGCCATTGCGATTATTCACAGATACAATGATGTTGAAGATCAAGCAAGAATGGTTGCCGAAGCTAGTGATGGAAACTCATTGGTTGGCGCAGCAGTCGGAACATCTGGCGACTTTCTTGAAAGAGCATATGCTTGTTACGAAGCCGGCGCAGATGTAATCTGTGTTGATGTAGCGCACGGTCATCATTCTCTAATGAAGCAGGCTCTAAAACTGCTAAGGCAGATGGTTAGCGATGATGTTCACATAATGGCTGGAAATGTCGCAACCTTTGAGGGCTATGAGGATTTGGCTTCTTGGGGTGCGGACAGTGTCCGCTGTAACATTGGAGGCGGTTCAATCTGCTCTACACGCATTCAAACAGGACACGGTGTCCCTGGACTACAAACAATATTCGATTGTAGTAGATCTCATTTCGCCGGAACTGTTCCTATCATTGCTGACGGAGGCATTCGCAACTCCGGTGATATTGTAAAGGCTCTTGCTGCCGGCGCTGACTTTGTAATGTTGGGTTCTTTGCTCGCGGGAACAACAGAAGCCCCGGGCGATGTTTTAGTTGGCCGCGACGGAAGCAAACAAAAGGCTTACAGAGGAATGGCTTCAAAGGACGCTCAAATGTCTTGGAGAGGCAAGACCGCATCTTTGGAAGGTATCGCTACAACTATTCCGTATAAGGGAACAGTAGTGGATATTCTAGATGATCTAGAAAGAGGTATTCGTTCTGGACTATCCTACTCAGGAGCGCGAACCATTACAGAACTACAATCAAAGGCTCGATTTATCCGCCAGACTGCGAGCGGACAAACCGAAAGTGGGACACACATCCTAAGATGAAAAGGACATACCCAAAGGGACACTCTATTCTATCGTTCTCATTGGACTCAAAACTTCACGAGAACCTAAAGATTAGATTGTTCTACGATGAGATCAAAACACAAAGCGAGTTCTTTCGGTATTGTGTTGAATCTTATCTATCACAAGACAAGCTTTTTATGGAGTTTCTTGACGATTACAAAATAAACAAGAAGGTTCAGTCTAAGAAGCGTGTTACGAAATCTCGCAAACTGCGTGAGGACGGCGAGAAAATGTTACAAGAACTTGCGCTAACAGAAGAAGATATCGAGAACATATTTGATATATTAGAAGAGGATTTACCAGAGTTATGAGAGAATGTTCTAAAAGATGTTACATGCATCAAATACCTTGCACTCAAAGTGAGTGCAGACTTCATTTAGATTATGAAGATGATTTGAACTGCACCGACATTGCAGTTTATAAGCACGGCGAAATGACCTTACAACAGATCGGAGAACGCCACGGTATAAGCATTGTGAGAGCAAAGCAGATAGTTGATGAGGCGCTGCTCAAATTAAAAAAGACATTAGCAGAAGAAAATACTATTTAAAACAGCATATTCGCGAATAATTGTTAGGAGTTTTGCAGAATGTCCAAGAAAACACTTTTAAACGAGTCACAGATTCGTTCTTTTATGAAGCTAGCTAAGCTAGAGCCTTTGACCCCAGGCTTTGTTGAGGGTCTCACAGAGAGCACCGATGATCTTGAAGAAGGTCGTGGTATGCGTATGCGCGCAGAGGACGAGATGGATGAGATGCGCATGCGTGATGAAGATGAGATGGACGAGGTTCGTGCCGACGACGCCGGCGGTGGTTTGCAGGACGCACGAAGAGGTCACGGCAGAGGTCGCGGACCAGCCGATCGCCTTGAGGAAGAGGAAGAGATGGAAGTAGATGCAGCTGAAATGGAAGATGCTGCCGGAGACGAGATGGAGATGGATGCCGAGGTAGAGGCACCAGTAGAAGCCCCAGCCGTAGACGCAGGCAAGATGGTTTCTGTTGATGATTTCCTTTCTGCCCTTGAGCGTGCCCTTGAGGACGCAATGGGTGAGGAAGTTGAGATTGATGCTGATGAGCCAGCAGATGCTATGGATGATATGGCTGACGAGCCAGAGGATGCTGATGAGATGGGTGATGACGACGCTCTAATGGAGTCCATCACAAAGCGAGTCGCAAAGAGAATTCTTATGGAGGCTCTAAGCGCAAAGAAGTAGGTTGACAAACTCTAACTCCTAACGTATATTAAAGACTGTGAGCAACCCTCACAGTCTTTTTTATTTGGATAAACAATGCTAGAATTAACAACGAACGATTTAACCGCCTTCTGCGTGATGGCTTTCTTTGCCGGGGTATTTGCAAGTATGTTCTTGTCTCGGTTTCTGGAGATTGTGCATACTTGGAGGATAGTACAAGAGTCAGTTATCTCAATCATTTGGATGCTGACAAAGATGGTAGAAGACATATCCTTCCTACAGGAGTTAAAGTTAAAGCAGATGCGTGAGTCGGGCTTTACAACAGAACAGATTCGTCAGTTTCAAAAAGTTGACGACCAGTTCTTGACAAACTGGAAGGACAATGCTATCATCTCCATAGTGAACAGATCCCCCCGACACTTCAAATCAATGTTACCGTTCCACGACTGGAACAGTGCTATGAGGTTCTTAAACAACACCCTAAAGGGAGAATAGGAAAAACAATGGTTATTTTCAACAACGACACTCAGACCGAG
>Ga0070751_1001677_pt1 | contig 12948 bp, 6 predicted proteins | sample VirMetDEL_Aug_28_FD_78514 | JGI IMG/M metagenome (GOLD analysis project Ga0070751, IMG submission 78514) | Aqueous microbial communities from the Delaware River and Bay under freshwater to marine salinity gradient to study organic matter... | ecosystem: Environmental > Aquatic > Marine > Coastal ...
AATGAGATTGAGTTATATGCTGTAAATGCTGTATTTTCTAAATCTAATCTTGCTAACCAGTTAGGACAATAATAATTACCTTTGTATTATGCGCTCAAAGAAGAATAATCAAGTAAAGAAATATCAACTCGGAGGTACTATAGCGGCACTTGCTGGATTAGGACAAGCGGGGCTTGGCGCTTACCAGATGATTGCTGGACAGCAGATGGCTAAGGACATCAAAGAGGCTTCAATCAAAAAACCTTCTGAGTATGCTGAGATGCTTAAGCTTTCTCGTCAGGCAGACCTTGAGCGTCGCCGCTTAGAGGAAATTAACCGTTCAACTGCAACAGCAATATCAGCCGCACAGCAGGCTGGTGGTCGAGCTGTTGTTGGTGCGCTTCCGGGTGTGATTCGTGCTGCTGATTTAGGAACACAAGACCTTCTTGCTCAGCGTCAAGCATTGCAAATGGGAGCGCTTCAAAGATCGGCAATGGGGGCGGAAGCTGAAATTGGAAGAGCTATAGCAAGAGAGCAACAACAGCGTATGGCGGCTCAAGCCGCGGTTGAGGGCGGTCTCCAGAATATTGCTGGAGCTTTTGGAGGCGTTGGAAAGGCTGCCGTGCTTGGCGCTTTTGATGCAGAAGGAAAAGCTAAAGAGGCTCCATCTACTGGTAGGGATCAACTTAAGGAAGATATCTTATCTTCAAGAGCAACAACAGCCAGAGAGCGCAGAATTGGAGAAAGCGCTGCCGCTGGTATGGAAGATTTAATGGCAGAAAGAGAATCTTTATTGGCAATGGGGCCAGAAACTGCATCCGAATTTGGGATTGCTTCATTTCCCCGATCAAATAAGGCAATAGGTGAAAACATAGAAGACTTGATGGCCCAAAGAGAATCTTTACTTCCGCAGTCTCCAAAAAGCAGAGATGCTATGGAAAAAGCTTTACTTGATGAATTATTATATGGTCGTACATCATTCTTAAAGGATGGCGGAAAGATAACAAAAGGCGCTTTCAATCACAAGACAAATCCTATTGATATAGTTCAAGCTGGAAGGAAAGTTGGTGAGATGACAGGCGGTGAAGTTATCCTTAACCCATCACAACAAAAGCGTCTTAGCAAAGAGAGTGCATACTTCCGTAGTCTCCTCAAGAAATTTAACAAACAAAAGTAATGGCTAAGGTTGTACCAAGCGGCGTAATACAGCTCCCTGATTTTGCTCAATTAGAGTACGATTTAAATCGTCAGAAAAGAGCAGACGAACTGGAAACGGCGAAAACTCTATCTCAATTTAGACAAAGAGAAGGAGTCATTGCTCCCGGCGCTATGCCTTTTGTCCAATCAAAATTTGATGGATGGCAGGATGCTATGAAGAATTTTGCAAAAGAGCAAACCGCTGAGAACTATACGGCGCTATCAAACGCATACGACCAATACGCACAAGCTCACGGAGCTGGAAAATATTTGCTTGATGAAGGCCGACGTCTTCGCTCTGAGTATTATTCTAATCCAACCAAATACGCTATTACATCTTCTGATTTGGAGTCTCAAATTTCAAACTTGATTCAAACAAGATATCAAGGACCAGAAGATTTGTATGCTGCGACCTCATCCATTATTGAATTGCCAGTTGGCGTTAGACCAACAAAGGGAGATCCAGAATCGTTTTCACAGAGAATGATTGATGACTGGGACGTGGCCAAAGATCAATACGCAGATAGAAACGGAAGAATCTCTGAGGATAAGGCTATTGAATGGGCGAATTCCTACATACAATCAAACCTGCAAGATCCAGCTTTCTCTAAATATGCTGCAGCTGTTCAGGGGCTGGATTCCAGACTTATTGGCGTAGCCGGACAGCTAAGAGATTTAGAGGAGATTGACCGTATGTCTCCAGAGCAAATGGGTGAATACCTAAATAGCTGGTCAGATCGAGTCAAAACTCTTGCTATTCCAGGTATGTCTCTTAATGCTTTTGGTCCGCTTGAAAGAGAGAAGTTGGGGATTCAAAGAGCTCAACTTTCCATTTCAAGGGATGGCGCCGGAAAAGCAACGCCCGATTCGCTTTATGGAGCAAGAGCTCCAAGATGGGATAGTGAAAATCAAATTGCAGTTATTGACATCCCAGGGATTAAGGCTGTTGTTGGAGATCAGACTGTAATTAAAGCTGGTATTGACTCACAAAACAATCTTAAGGTATTGATCCAACAAAAAGATCCGAAAGATCCAGAGGGACCAGTACAGGAAAAATGGATTGATGCATCGGACGACTTATGGCAGAGCATCGGACAGTCAATAGACTCTGACGTTAAGCGCGTTGGTTTCTGGAACAGCTTAGTCGACAACGCTCAAGGGCTCGTTGATGAGTACGGAAAGAAACCAGAGACTACAGCAGTGCCAGTGGAAAAGGCTCCAGTATCAATTGGATTTGTTGAGGAGCAATTTAAAAAAGACAGGGAGATTTTAAATAGAGCTAGAGGTATTGCGGAAAGCAACCCAAAAGAAGCTGGAAGATTGCTAAGACAAGTAGCAGAAAGTCCTGAAAGTGGAGACACTTATGGCTCCATTATTAATGAGCTTATTAAATCAAAGGCCGGAAGCACCTCATACACTCAAGAGGACATAGACTTTGTATTAAATAGAGTCAAGGAAACTCAAAATGAAAAACTGCAAGAGTTAAGGGCTACAGAAAAACAACAAGAATCTGAAAAATCACAAAAGGAAAAATCAGAATCTAAAACCTCTGCAGCCGGAGAGCTTTCTGTATATGCTGGAGATGTTGGCGAAATAATTGGATCCGACTTCAAGCAAGGAGAAAGTATTGCTGAATATGTTTCTAGACTTAAGTCAGAAGTTGAGGCGGCTAGAAAGAATGTTTCTTCCATATCAAGAACTCCAGAGCAAAAAGCAAGACTTGATGAAGACAAACGAATTGTTAAAGCAATTGGGTCTAACATAAATAGTACTACGTATAGAAAGATGCTTAGACTATTGCAAGACTACCAGGACACTTTGTGATCGTAGTTTAAACTCAGCTAAACAAAGTCGTATATTTGTAGTATGAATGAAGACCTAATTAAAGGCCTAGAGGAGGCATTTGCAAACGGAAGTCAAGAATCATACATTTCTGGCCTTAAGTTCTTTGGGTATACTGACGATGATATAAATTCAGCCGTTAGTTCATTTAAAAAAAAAAGAGAAGATTCAGGGGTATCCGTGTCTCCATCAGAGGACGAATATTTCTTGTTGGATATATCCGAGAATAAGCCTCGCGGTTCTTCTGTAAAGCTTTTTAATGCCATTGCAAAAGGCAATATGACGGCATCTGAGATCCAAAAAGATCCAGAATATTACGACGGTTTATATAGCATTTATAAAGCATTTAATTCTGATCCATCAGTTGCTGAGCTTCCATCTTCTTTGTTTACGGAATCAGGAGGAATTGACGAGCAGGCATTCGGCAGAGTAAAAAGAGATGCGTACAGAAACGTACAATATCAAATTGAAAAGGACAGAAAGGACTACCAAGAGCGTGAAGGAAAAATCAAGGAGCGCCAAGAGAGTTATGTATCTGTTGTAAGCCCCATCATCAATGGAGCCGAGTCTATTCTTGGGGGAGTTGTAAAATTTGCTGGCGAAGTATCTGGTTCTGAGCCAGTTACAGAACTCGGAAACTATCTGCTTGAGGATGTAGAGCTAAGCTCTATTGCTGGTATGCGAAATTCTGGTCTAACAGACGAGCAGATTGGCAAGGGATTTCTCCAGAATATGATGGATGGAGATGTTGGTGCTGGACTTTCAATACTTGGTCCAACTCTCCTACAGCAAGTACCACAGCTAGCTCTTATCGCAGCTACTGGTGGAGCAGCTGGCATTACGACACTTGGTGTATCGTCTGCTGGATCAGCCCTTAGAGAGGTTGAGGACCGCCAAGATATGACCTCTCAAGAAAAGATGCTGTATGGCATTGGATCTGGAATCGTAGAGGGCCTATCCGAAAGAATCTTTGCTGGAGATATCAGAGCCCTACGTCAAGCCCTTGGGCGTAGCGGATTAAAAGATCTTACCGCTAGCGAATTTAAGGATCAGCTGTTCTCTGCTGTCCCTGCTGGCGTTAGAGCTACATTTGAGGAGGGATTCGAAGAGGCCATTGCTAGCGCCGCACAGCAAACCCTTTTGAACGCAATGACTGGTGATGAAATCGATCCAATTGAAATAACAGAAGGAGCGATTATCGGAACACTGATGGGCGGAGGAACCTACTTGGCTTCTCGCGGAATCGGTGCTGTTATGACGCCAGAAAAAGAAAAGGAAAAGCGCAAGCTAAACAATGAAATTGCCACCTTAAAAGATAAAGAGCAAGATCCAAACTTACCACAAGAAGATAAGGATATATTAGCTGAGGAAAGAGAAAAGAAACAAGAGAAACTTTATGACTTAAGGCTTGAGGCTGACGAAGTCGTAAAGCTTATGCCTGAGAAAGATTTGCGTAAATTCTTAGAGCTCCATAAGGATCTAAGGATGACGATTCAATCTATGAGACGCCTTGAGGATGAGGACGCTTTAAAGATTCAGAAAGCAAAAGCTAATACTCTATACGAAGAAGCTCAAAAAATCTACAGTAAATATGATAGTCAAAAAGAAGCAGGGGTACCAAGTCCTGTCGTCGAAGGGGCGCCCACTGTCGCAGCCCAACCTGAGCAAGTCCCAAGCCCAGAAGCGCCTGAAGCAGGTGGAATACTTCAAGTACCTACAGAAGAAAGGCCTGAAGCCACAAAGCCCCAAGAAGTAACAAGAGAAGGAAATGATCTAATCCTTCGCCACGGAAGTCCCTATGAGTTTGATCAATTCCTGCTTGAGAATATTGGAACAGGAGAGGGACAGCAGGCTTTTGGATATGGATTATACTTTACAGAATCTTCTGATATCGCAAAGAACTACGCAAAGAGACTATCTGAGGATAAGACTGGCGTTGTATATACGGTTCGTGTAAAGGATGGAGCTACAAAGAATTGGATTGAATTCAGAGAGCCAATAACTGACGGATACCTAGATAAAATACAGCTAAACGATGAAGAGATTGGCGCGTATATGGATTACGTCAACAACTTTGACTTTGGCAAAAAGGATGCTCCAGAACACTTTGGAATTCTTGGCGATTTCATTTCAGAAAGCGAAACGACAGGTAATGGTGTTGAGTGGGAGAATGTTCCAACATTTGCCGCAATCTTAGATCTGCAAGATGCACTAGGCAAGGAGCGCACAATGGAAATACTCAAGCGCTCTGGATACGATGGAATCTCATACAACTCAAAAGGTGGATATGGAGACGCAAAGAACTTTGTGGTATTTGATCCAACCTCTATTGAGATTATTGAAACGTCTACGGGTAAGATTGTTCCAGCTGTTGGGGGTGCACCGGCTGCAAAACCAACAGCTCCAGAAGTCAAACGAGAGAAGACGAACGAATCAATTAAGAAAAGCGTTTTATCGTACGTTAGTGATTTTCGCGAAGAGAAAAGTAAAATATGGAATGCCTATAAAGAGAGTAATGATTTTAAGGAGGAGTCCGCAGCTACGAAAGAAATTGAATCTAGACTTGTTAAAAACATAGAGGGTCTTTTTGAAGTTGGAGACAAGGTTACTTTTTCTACACTGCTACAAAAGAGCACTCTTTCAGACTTAAAAAAAGACAAGGAAATAAATCTTACTCTTGAGTTCTACGATGTAGATGGAAAGAAAGAATTTAGCCTTTCAGAAAATGGCGCTCCAAAAGGAAGATCTGAGTCTGGCAGAGCAAAAAGAGGAGATGGCTTTACAGCGAAATTTTTAAATGACGTTGGATGGCGCCTTGGTCTTATGGGATATAGCCCATACATTAACGTAAACCTTGAGGGGGCTGTGGCTCCAGAAGTAAGCAAAGAAGATCAAGACATTAAGGGACTTATACTTAAATCATTTAAAAACAAAGCATTTCCAATTATCCCATCCATTAGATTGAGAAATGGAGAGTATGCGGCGAAAATTCCGATCGAAATAACAGAAGAAGAATTAACTTCAGCGCTAGACAATGGCAATGTTCCAACCAATCAAGGTATAATAAAGATCTCCGATATAGAATCCGTGTCTGGAGATGGAGCGATTGTTAGCAGAACAAAGAAGGCAGAGGCTCCAGAAGCTAAGCCCGCCAAAGAAAAAGCTCCAGCTGAAAAACCTGCACCGCAAAAGAAAGAGACGCCCCAAAACATTGATGAGCTTAAATCTAGCGTCGCTGGGTGGGAAGAAAAAGAATCAAGAGATTTTATTGAAGATTTTATAGCACTCTTTAACCCAGGGGATATCGTCGAGTTCACCTTAAAGGTTCCAATTCTTGGCAAGAGTGGGAGACCATTAAAAGGAAAGTTTCAGGAGGTATCTCCAGCAATTAGAATATCTGATGATGGAAAGAATGCTAGCCTTACCGCTAATTTTGCTGAAGGCAAGTTTAAATTAGATACAAGCGAACGAAATAAAAACGGAACAATTAAAAGCCTTGTTTCTGGTCAGCTTGCTGGATCGATTAAAAGATATCTTGAAAATGAAACGACCAAGCTAAGAGTAATAAGCAAGGGAGAAAGAGTTGACTTTAAAAAAGTAGAAACTCCATTTGTTGGATCGAAGTTTGTTTCAAAAGATGGCAACATTAACTATAGCGTTGATGGCGGATTTGTCTCAGAGACTGGAAAGGTAATGTATACTGTCCGATCTGTAGATAGTGGAAACACATTCCAGATTAGCGAAGAGGAGCTTAAGAAGAATATTGATAACGGAACATTCGCTAAGCCAAAAGTAAACATTGGTGGAACGTATATTGGTCCATCACTTAAAGGAACGGAATACGAAGGACTTGGATTTTCTGAAGGGGATGTGTATTTAATATCTTCTCCAATCAAAAGCAAATCAAAGCGCCCACATCAGAGAGGTGATGAGCCAGTCTATAGGGTTAAAAACATAACAAAAGACGTATATACTGAATTCGTAGAGCATTTTATTCTTGAGAATCTCGTTCCATCTGATAATAAGGTTACATTTAATGCGGGTACTGGAAAGTACGAAGTGATAGAAAAGAAGACTCCCAGCTGGCTCAAGTTTAAGGATGAGAAAAATCAAAAAGGAGTATACACTACTGTTGGGGGTATACTTGATTCATTCCCAATACTCTCTGAAAAGAATGAGTTCTTTGATATTTCTAAGTATCCAAGAGAAGATAGAATTCAAGCCAAATCAATAAGAGCTCTGATATCAGGGGTTGTACAATACTCATCCAAAAGCAAGACATCTGTTGAAAAAGCAACGGAAAGATTGTTGGCGCTTGAGGAGATATTAGCTGAAATGAATAAGTATGAGGATGCTAGGGATGCAACCTCCACTAAAGCTAATGTCGTTGAGAAGATAAGGAAATCAAAGGGATACAGCAAGGAACAGAAAGAGATACTTATTGATATCGTCAATCAATTAAAATCAGAAAATATATTCAACTTCCTTCTTCCTTCTGAAAAGATGGACAAGCTAGGAAAAAATGCGATTGGTGGATATCGTTTTAATGGAAACTTTTTAAAAGCAAAAAATCCAGAGATATTTGTCCACGAAATTGGGCATTGGGGATATTATAACTTGCTAACAGCAAAAGAAAGAGCTGAGTTTATTGAGTATGCTGCTACTAGATTTAATGGAGATGTAGGCGGCGCTAGACAACTTGCCGAAACTGTTGTCCCAAAGCTAAAATTCAAAGACGGAAAAACATTAACTCTCGCTAGCAATGCTGCTAACAATTATCAAGAGTACTTTGCTAACCAATTTCAGCAATGGTTCTATAATGAGAAGCTGGCTCCGGATCAAATAAAGACGCTTTATCAAAAGCTAGTTGACTTTATAGATTACATCCTTGGCCTGTACAAAGAGAAGGGATACAATCCAGATTTGGTTAAGTACTTTGAAAGAATCGTAGAGCAAAAGAAAACTCAAAGTGAAATTGATGTTCTCGAAAAGGCAGATCCTTTAGAACAAACCACGGAGTACGACGAAGAGGGCGCATCAAAGGCCTCTGGAAAGGATTCAAACGTACGATTCAACGGGAAGAAGAGCTTGCGAGAGAGAGCTATTAACCTCTGGTTTTCAAATAGCTGGTCAAAAGAACAGAAGTTCGTTCGTATGTTCAAGGACGATATGACTTCTCAAGTGAATAACGAAAGAAGAAAGATATTACTTCAATCTAAAAATCTAGACAGCCTTCTTGAAAATAAGGATGAAGAGACCATAGAGCTTGTACGCCTGCTTATGACTGGCAATATGGATGGGGATATGCTTAAAAAGTTAATGCTTAAGCCAGACGGAAAAGAAATCGCTACAATGGCGAGCGCTATGCGTGCATACGTCGATAGCTTTGCAGATGACTTCATTTCTAATCCAGCATTTTACAAACTCCCAGCCCAAACAGCAATGTCCATTATTGATAATATGGGAAGCTATATGCGTAACTCATATCGATTCTGGAAGGATAACAGATATGAGCCATCTCGTCAGGCAATTGATGCGGCTGTTGAATACGAGTTTGAGGTTTTGCAAACACGAAGAGGGGAGGAAGTATCGAAGCTTTTTGATATTGAACAAACACAGCTTGAGCTAAACGAACTTCGTGGAGACTTGGCAATTACTGTTGAGTCTATACGTATTATTGAGGATCAGATAGCTGCTGGAGATATAACCCAAGATGAATTCAAAAAGGAACTCAATCAGCTAAGGGAATCTCAAAAGAGCTTTGAAGAGCAGATATCTAAAAAATCAAAGCTTGCATCCGCTCAATCTAAGCTGTTTAATGAGCTAATGGAGGGCGCCCCTATGAATGCCGCCAACCTAGCAGAGTTTGAGGCGAAGAGAGAGGACTATATGAATGAGGTGTTGGCAAAGGAAAGCCCAGACATCCTCAAGAAAGCAGAGGAATCTATCCAATCATATCTCGATGACATTCAAAAGATCAGAACAAGTGAGAGATTCAAGAAGCTTGGAGAGATCAGTCCATCATCCATAAAGCTTCCGAGTCAAGAATTCAGACAGAGAAAGGACCTTCCTGAGACTATTCAGAATTTATTAGGCAAGGAAAAGGATCCTGTTGTTATGTTCTCTGATACGGCAAATGCACTTGCTTCCATCAAATATAAGGGGCATATGCTTTATGCGATTAGCGAATCGCTTGGCGGAGAAGAGAAGTTCATTAAGAACGATGCGACAGAAGCCGAAAAGACATCTGGTGAGTTTAGACTCGTTACAGATAAGTTCTCTCCGCTAAATGGACGATACGTACACAAAGATGTATTTGAAGCGCTTGTTGATCCTAAGATATACGAAGGAACTCAGTGGTGGTCAGATGCATACTTCTCCATCCTGCTTGCGGCCAGAAAGTCAAAGGTTCTCTATAACATTCCAACCTGGAGAAAGAACCTTACGGGTGGTTGGTATACCATTATGGCTAACGGTGTTATGGATCCAAACTTCATCAAGAATATGCAGCGACGTGCTGAGATGATGATCAAAGGAGAGACCGATCCAGAATGGGAGACTTTAATTGACGTAGCAGCTGCAAACGGATTGATGAACCAGAGCGTTAATGCAAACCTTATGGGCTTCATTGATGTTATGTATACGCGAGCATCGAAAGAAGATGACTACCGAACAGCTTTCCAGAAAGCTTCTGACTTGATAAAAGGCTTTGACCAAAAAGCGGGAAGTTTGTACGCGTCTGTTGACGACCACACGAAGCTTGTTATATTCCAATCAGAGCTAAAGAGCCAGGCTATGAAGCTCTACGGAGAGGAATACAGCTCATTGAAGGGATCCCAAAAGAAAGCAGTAGAAAGAGCTGCAGCCGAGGTAGTAAAGAGTACCACGCCAACATTCTCAAAGCTTCCGAGATGGTATTCTAAGATAGCTGTTCTTCCTTTAGGTGACTTCGTATCCTTTGAATTAGAAGCTCTAAGAAGTTTTGGAATGAACATAGCCTATGGAGCTGCTGATATAGCCAAGGCACTTAAAGACAAGGAGCTTTCTGCCTCACAGAAGTCCGCATACATTAAGGCCGGAGCTGCTAGACTTTCTGGATCAGCTGCCATTGCAGCGTTCCGCTTATCTATTGTTGGAGCCCTGGCTGCGGCTGCGCTCGGAGATGACGATGAGATCGAAGAGGATATCAAGAACATTCGTCCAAACTGGATGGAAGGCCACAGCATTATCCCGGTCAATATTACGGAAGATGGAATCGCAACAGTGTATGACTACTCAATGGAAGATCCATACGGAAGCTTCTTTGACTTGGTAAACGATCCGCTCAGCTTCCCAGAATACGTTCAAGATCTTCTTGGATTGAATATGGGTGTTACCTATCTCGTAAGACTTGCTGAAAACAAGGATATGTATGGAAGGGATATCGTTGAGTCTTACGATGGCCCAATGACAAAGGCTTATAAGTATACAAACCATACACTTAAGTCACTCATCGTCCCACCATTCGTTTCATCAGCGATTCGAGACGAGAGAAGGAGAGGAGAGATTGAAGCTGAAAAGTATGACAGGCTTGACGCACTTGGTAGATTTGTATCGAGAGCATTTGTCAGAGACTACCAGTACAACATAGGTGTTCAATTCTACTATTTCTCAGAACAATTCGGAACCAAGAAGGTTCAATATACGGATCTAACTGGGGCCGCTAGAGAGAACAGACTTGCCGAACTGGCTGAAATAAAGAAGATGTATGATTCGATTGCCAATATCGCCATCCAGAAAGGAAATATGTCGCTATTGACAGATGCAAGAAATAATGTTAAACGTAAATATAAAGCCGCCGAAGAGGCATACATTTTGTCAGGCTATGAAGTCCCAGAAGAATGAGAATGAAAGCATTGTTTTTAGCCACCCTATTACTAATTGGGTGCTCTCCAGAATGGCACATACAGAAAGCAATCAGGAAGAATCCAGAATTGCTCAAGCAAACGACGATGATTGTCACGGACACGGTTGTTACCGATCCGATTGTTGTCAAGGATACGGTCATCATATCGCAGGTGGATACAGTAGAGATAGTAAAGGACAAGTTCCGAGTCAAGATTATGCGGAGCTACGACACCCTAATAATAGATGGCGGTTGTGATTCTGATACTGTCGTACGGACTATTACTGTTTCCGTACCTCAGCTTGTATCTGGAGAGTCTGGATTTCAGCGAGTTCAGCGATATACCTTTTGGGGACTCGTCTCATTACTATTGATTGGAATCGCTATCTTAGTGGTCCGAAAATCAGTAAGCATATAGTATGGCTAAACTCCAAACAGCTACCTTATTTAAAAAGAAACCAAAGGTGTCAAGACCTGGCGTTGTAGCTAAATCAAAGACCAGTAAACTAAAGACTTCTAAACTTTATAAAAAAGCATACCGTGGGCAAGGAAAATAGTTTTGACAATTGGCTCAATGACTTGGAAGAGCAACAGCAACCAACCTGTAACATTGACAATCCAGAAGATTGCGAAGCTTGCGGTTCTTAATTCGCTGGTGCGTTACGCGCCCAGTGGAATGTACTTGTAAAACAGGAGCCTGCTCTAAAGAGCGGAATAAGTTTTGATATTCCACTTAGCGTCTTCAGCATCTTTTATTTGCTTGCTAAGATCCTTTATGATTTGATTCAGGTTATTTATCTCAACCTGCTTTACATTAAGGGTGTGGCGTAAGTCTCTAATGATTCCAACCATAACTGGCTTATCTAGCCCGCCAAAGTCTTCCTCTTTAGTTACATACTGAGACACAAGAGCTTCTGCTACGGTGTAATACTCAATATATTCATTGCAATACTTTGAGTGCCATTCGTGCTGCTTGTTGTAGTGTATGACAGTAGAGTGATTCTTGCCAATGACCGCGCCCATATTTATTTTCGTGGCGCAATTACTAAAGGCATTACAGAAAGCCATACGCTTTAATACATTTGATCTAACTCTGTTCTTTTCGATTTTTCCGTCAAAGAAAATCTGCTTCGCCTCAAAGAGGAGAGGTAATGATAGGTGTTGTTTCATAAATTTAATTTCCAGTCCATCCACAACGCTCTGCGAAGTGGCGATCAATCTTTGCGATTTGACTAATGATTTCTTTTTCTTTCTCTTGTGCTTCACGCCGAGCTTCTGACGTGGGTTCACAATTCGCAAACAGTAAAGCCGCTTCTTTTAGCAGCTTGTCTATGCGCCTCTTTTTTGATTTGTTAGTATAGTAATGCCATTCCATCGGATTCGGTATTGCTTTGTTCATAAGGCGCTTTAGAATTAAGGGTCTCTAAGATACGCCAGTCACTTCAATTTTAGAATAGTGGTTAAATCTTTTCCCAAAGATACATTATAATATCCTACTTGCTTGATAATCATACTGTTGTTTGAGAAATCAGTTGTTGTGGGCATTTTTCTCCCCTTCCACATTGGTTCAGGAAGCATTGAAATCTGGAAAGACCACACGCCATTTGGCGTTGAATTGATATAAACAGGTGTTGTATTGTACTTGTCGGAGCGAAGGATAAGAGCGTCGAATTTCATCTTTTCAATAACCAAATCATCGTAATGAGTTCGTCTGCATTTAAGTTCTATGTCTATCCTCTTCTCTAAAGAATAACAATCGTATTTGGATACTTTGTATTCACTTTCTTGTAAATCTGGAAGGATATGCTTCTTTACCAATTCAAACAGGTCTTTTTCTTGCAATATCACGATAAGTAGTTTAGTCTTGTTTGATTTATGGAATCAAGATTATGATTAGGGTCATCTACAAGGCTATCGTACAGATTTCTTCCAAGCTTTTTAGCCCTTTCTTTGGTCATAGACTCAATGGCTTCTCTCCACTCATCTGTTGTTGCGCACAGCAACCCAGTTTCTCCGTGTATAATAGAGCCATTATAGTTGTCTAT
>Ga0070751_1001678_pt1 | contig 12948 bp, 15 predicted proteins | sample VirMetDEL_Aug_28_FD_78514 | JGI IMG/M metagenome (GOLD analysis project Ga0070751, IMG submission 78514) | Aqueous microbial communities from the Delaware River and Bay under freshwater to marine salinity gradient to study organic matter... | ecosystem: Environmental > Aquatic > Marine > Coastal...
CTATATTTCTATCATTAACTTCATCAACTGTTGCGTCAGAATCATCATCATCAATAACAGGCACAACAACATATTCATTGCCGCTTATTCTGTTAATAGGAGGTGGTGTATCTGTTGTAAAAGTTAAAACAGATCCATCTGTAGTCCCAACAGAGTTTGTTGCAAAAGCTGCATAGCTTATTAATTTAGAGGATGGCAATGAGGTTATATCTGCTGTAAAATTATTTTTTATTGGCGTAACTGATGTTGAAAGATTTGTAATCCCCGCACCACCGGTTTTTAATTCATTAATTGTTAATGCGGTTCCGCCGGTATTGTAGCCATAATAAAATCCTTGTGCTGTAACTCCCACGCTATTATTAGTTAATGAACCCAATAATGTGGCAGTTGTTTCTGTTTTAGAAACAATATTTTTAGTTATAACCTCAGGCGCTAATTTACTTGGTTGGGATGCTGTAATACTACCAATAAGCAATTCTCCTTGATTAGTATAAGGGCTAGGCGCTTTTAAGCTAACCGTTATTTTTCTAGAAACAGCACTGCCGGTTTCATTGGCTGAAAAATCTTCAGTTATAGCTTCAACAGAATTTGCACCTATTCTAGCTGTTAATGATATAGACCCATCTTGTGCTACAGACCCAGTAACTCCAGCATCTTCAAATGCTAAATTTATGGTTTCTACAACAGAAGCTTTTACACTATCTATTAATATAGTGTTTACTTCGTTAGCTTCAATATCATATTCAAAAATACCGTCGGCTTTATCACCTGTAACAAAATAATATATTTTTTTTTCCTCTGGATGCGGATAACTTCCAACAACAGTAGCGTTAGGATTTGTGGCAGAAGTTAAACCATATATACTTTGATTAGCAATTAATTCATTGCCTTTCAAATTTTCAATAGCGCCTACATTCCCATCTTCTGAAAAATCAACGCTAATATTTAAAGCATCTCTATATTCACCAGGAGGCAATATTTTTTCCTCAATATCCCTATTTATTTTAGCCCTAGTGAACGTTCTTTTACTTTCTGCCATTTAATTTTAATGTTTAATCCATTTAGCTTTGCCTCTTAACACTTGAGCAAGCTCTTGCAAGTTATAATTACTTAGTCGTATTTTTGCATTTCGCATTTTAGCACTAGCTTCTTTTTTATACAAAGGAGCTAATTGAGCACTAGCGGGTCTAAGCTTTGATAAATTATAAAGCATATATGCGTATAGAGCATCTTCCGCTAGTTTAGGTACATATACATCAGATAAATCGCCATTGTCAGCAATGCCATCTGAAATATAATCTACAACAACTAAATCTTGTTGTCTGCTACCTAACGACCCATCAAAATAAATTAATCCATTTGGTTCGTCTAATATGTATGTAGCACCAGCATTCATTTCTTCAGGAATACCACCATATCTTTTATTAAAATACGAAAAATTATCATTATTATAATTTGAATAATAATAATCTTGTGCTGATTGTGTTATATTTGCTGGATTTGTTGAATCCTGGAATCTTTCAAGCATCGAAGCCTGATCGGCAACAACAAGCCCTCCATCTTCATCAAAAGTATAATTATACTCGTTATCTTGCACAGGAGCAGTTGGATTGCCGCTTTTTCGTTTTCTCAGTAAAACATTTTTAACACCGTCTTCACCTACATGCGACACCTGCACTAAAGACACATAATCTTGTGGTAACATCACTGTTAGCGCATCCCCGACTTCAACTTCAATACTCTTTTCACTATGCAATATATCATAACTAAACTCTTGCACCCCTCTTTGTGCCCAAAAGTCTACTTCATAACGAGGCACCTTAGCTAATGCTTTGTCTTCCCCTATGTACGCAACAATAAAGTTATTTATAACATCCTCTAAGCTTGTTCTTCTGTAATAACCCAATCCTTTAAAGTCAGCTGGAATATTTGCAGTGTCGCCTTGCTGGTCTGCATAGTAAGCTCTTTCGTTATATAGTTTTCTTGTTTCTGCCATTATCGTTCAGATTGAATTATTTGTTGTTCTTTAGCTGCTGCTGCCTGAGCTACATCTGCTGCCCTTATAATAACGCCCGCGTAGGCTAATATTTTAATAACTAATTCAGGAAACTCAGAACTGTGAAGCTCAAAGTTTTGATAATCACTAGCGCCTGTATTTGCTATAATTTGCCCAGCTGTTGTACCTCCAACCCATTTTGGTTCCGCAGGCTTCCTAATATAATTTATTAGTATTTCTGTTATACCTGTAGTTGGATATATTACAAGCCCCGATTCATGCCTTACATACAACGGGTTTTTTACCGTTGGCTTCATTAAAGGTGATCGGTTTAAATATAGTATATTTTTATTTGTAGTTTCATCTACATATATACCACCTGTAGATACGCTGCTTAATCTATAAAAATTAGTAGGGTAAGCATAATAACTGCTTGTTGTGTTACCTTCCGCATTTGAAAAAGTGCTAGTAGCTATTGTTTCTTCGTTTTCAAATAAAGCAATTTTTTCTTCTGTATTTCTTCTAATATCAGAATACTCCGAATCATTTGACACTACATAATTTCTTAAAGAAAAATAACTTTCAAATATTTCACTTTGAGCTTGAAGGGCAAGTGTATTAAACTCCTGCGGCACAATATAACCTCTATTTTCTTTATTAAGGATATTTAAAACTGTTTTGTAAACATTATCTATACTTACCATTATTTATGTTATTTATTAGATGGTTATAGCTAAACGAATAGCTATAACCTAGTATTCTATGAAAGCTTTTTAACAATTGCCTTCATAACGTCAACACCTTCATCTGTTTTAAAGAATCGTGCAAACGCAGTATATGGATGCTCTTCAAAAGGTACTGTTAAAATCTTTTTGCCGTTTGATGCCCATTTAAATACTGTGTTATTATCAGTTAAATGAACTATTCCAGCTTCTACACACCTATTTGCTAAATTACGTAATTTAATATCCTCATCATTAGCTACCTCAATAAATAGCTTAGGATTATTTTTAGCGAATAAATAACAGTCTCTTTTAATTTCTTTTGAAGACATTTTGCTTACGTCGGAACCAATTTCAGTTCTAAGTATTGCTTCCAAATGCTCTATATCTAATTCTTGAACAAGTTTCATGGCCTGCAATTCAAACTCAATTGTTTCAACTTCATCAATAGCCTCTTGTACTTCGTCAATTTCTTCATAAAGATCATCTTTTTTAGGATGATATATTGACATAAGTTGTTGAAGCATTACATCAGTTCTAGGAACATATAATACACCATTCCTAAATGTAATATGTGATAGCCTTGCAAATTCATCTTGTTCGTCTCTAAACAAAGAATTTTGATTAGTAGCATATCGTATCTCACGATTAATTTTTTTATCTTCATCAAACCATAAAATACCTTTTGATTTGATGGTATATGTCAGCGGAGATAAACCGCCTTTAAGGACATATGTTCTATCCTTTACTTCCCAATTTTTCATAATATAATTTAATAAAATAAATAAGAGTAGGGGCGCTTTAACACGCCCCATCCCTTATATTAATGATTAGTCTTTCAATAAGAAGAAGTTGTTCGCTCCTTGAGTAATCAAACATCTTTCAGATAGGAAAGAAACTCTCATCTCGTCAGTAGTAGAAGTATAAGCTCCACCTACAGAACCAGTGATCCAAGTTTTCATTTTTCTATCATCAGTTTCAGATGCTCTATAACGAATATGCAAGAAAGGTCTTTTAATATTTTGACCTAGTTGCTGATCGTATACAGTTGATGTACCAGCAGGAATAATAACACCTTCAATATCACCAAATCCACCTCTTGTAGCAAAATCATTTAGATATTTCCAGTCAGTTTTATAGAAGTCATAAGAACCTCTTCTAAACCCTGCAAATCCCAAATTAAGCGCCATTTCTTCAGAATTGTTAAATACACCATAAGATGTACCGCCAGATCCATAAGAATTCTTAGTAGCTAGTCCATCATCAATAGACAAAGACAAATCTCTATCTGCATAGATCATATTTTCTTCAATAGCGCCATTTTTATCTAGTTGCTTAAGAATAGTATCAAAGTCAGAAAGATCAGTATCTGCAGAAAGATCTGTAAATACATTCCCTCTATCTTCTAGAGCAGCAAATAGCCCTTCAGAACCAGTAATGTTTGATGGGAAACCAGATCCAGCTGCACCAGCTTTTTCTACAGCTTCTACCATAGCCATTTCTAGATAATCTTCAAATCTCTGACGAGTTTCGTGCTCAGATTTTAGGTACCATAGGTAACCAGAAGCTCCGTTTTCAGAAGTAACTTCAATCCATCCAATTTGTGCAGTATCAGATCCATTAACAGCGTAATTATCTTTTAGGATAATTGGCTTGTTAGTGTAAGAGCTGTAAGATGCGTCAATTGAACCATCCATTCCATCAGTGCCTTTTGCAAACTCAGAACCATAAACAAGTACAGTTGCGTGATCGTAAGAAGCAGCACTAGTTACAGCATTAAAGTTAGCAGCAGTATAACATACGGCAGTAAAAGTACCAGTATCCCCAGCAGCAGCAGCACCAGCTACAGTTACAACACCTTTAAGTACGGGTCCAGTGGCAGCGCCAGCTGAAGTTTGTCCTTGTACCATAATAGTTTGTCCTACACGCACAGCAGGAGCAGCACCAGCAGCATAAGCTACAGCATCAGGGTTTGCAGCAAAGTTTACAGTAAATACTACGGTGCCATCAGCGCCAGCAGTTGCTAAATCTACATCTTCATAACGAATATGTAGTCTACCTTGCTCAACCCATCTGATTTCGTCAGATGCAGAAGGCATCTCAGCAGACACCATACGCAAGAAAGAAGAGATAGAACGATTTCCGTAAATCTCAGCTTCTTTTTCGTATACGTCTGGTAAAAATTGTTTTGTAAAGTCAAAATCGGTAATATAGTTACCTTGGAATAACGTCCCTTTACTAGGTGAGGGAGTTAAATTTTCAATTCCAGTTGTTAAAGCCATTTTTTAAGTCTTTATTGTTTTAGTTTAATTCTTAGTTTTGAACTAGAATCTCCTGAAACAACTTTAAATTTTTGGCCAGATTTTGTTTGTATTGTACCTTCTTGTCGAGGCGTCATATCAATGTTTTTAGCTTCTTTAGCATTTTGTCTTAGGGCATCGGCACGGCCTTGCTCATAAAAATGCTGGGCTATTTTATCTGCATTCCTTGCTGCAAATAAAGCTTTGTGATAACCAGCGACATTCCCAATTTCACCTTTATCATTCATAAATGGTTTGATAAAGTTAGAAATATCAGATTGCAAACGTTTTGTTTCATTAATATTATTGACTTTATATCTATATTTATTATCTCCAACTTGGAAATCAAATCCTTTAAAGTCATTATTAAATACAGAATCTGTTCTTTCTAAAAAAATCTGGTTTAGTTGTTTGTTTAATTCTTGTTCCTTTGTATATCCACTATAAGCTTCGTAAGCTTCTTGGTATTCAGAAGGAATTTCTTTTTGGCGGTTTAACTTAAGATCCGCGTAATACTTTTCCTTATGATTTTTAAAAAACTCACGAGCATTATGTAGTTCTTCTTTAAAAGCGCGTTTTTTAGCGCGAATTTCTCTTGGGTCGTCTTCCTCCTCGCTATATGAAAAATTATCTTCCATGTATTCACTAATTTCTTGCGAGTCCCAAGGTTTTGATTGAGAATAATATTGCTTTAATAATTCACCTTCAGGCAATTTAGAAATATCCCTATTCATATTAACATAATCTTCTAGGGAGCCTCCAGTATCATTCATAAACTCTAAAAGTTTATCTATGCCTTCTGGTAACTCTACTTGTGGTTGTTCCACAGGCTTTGGTTGTTCATTTACTTTTGCGGCATTTTCATCAACATTAGGCTGATCTTTTACTTCCGCAGGTTCCTCTTCAGTGATGATCTCAATCGGCGAGTCGTTTTCCGTATCTTCTCCGGTAGAGCTTTCATCTTGCTCTTCGGCGTTTTCTTTTTGAACTTCTTCGCTAGTTGTGGATTCGTCGCGTACAGGAACCTCATCTGTGCTTTGCTTCTGAAGGGCATCTAAATCAATTTTTGGTGTTTCTTCTGATTCTTTACCTGCAGATTCTGGAGTTATTTCTCCTTTTTCTACAGCTTTGTCAAGAACCGCTTGCTCTGTTTGTTGTTTTGTTTTAGGCTCGTCTTCGACTACGCCTTTAACTGTCCATTTTGCCATAATTTAATAATATATAATAATTTAAAAATTTTACCTTGGCTCAAATCTGCTAAGGTCAATACCACCTAATACGTCATTGCCTGAAGACTCAAAACCCTTCCTTGGTTCTGGATTAGATGGAGGTTTTTGCAATTCAATTTGTTTTTTAGCGTCAAGCTCCATTTCTTTAAGCTTTACATTTAAATCAAATTCATATTGCATTAGATCTTTTTTAGTTGCCGCTTCTCTTTCTAATTTTTTAACATCAAGCTCTGCTTGCAATTGAGCTAATTTACCTTTAGCCTCAACCTTTAAGTTTTCTGCTTGAGCCTTAGCTAATTCAGCAGCTTGAGCAGCTTGTGCGTTTGCTTGAGATTGTGCAGCTATATTTCTTTCCGCTTTTAATTGGTCAGTAGCTTCTTTTTTAGCTCTTCTATATTTTAATAATTGATTAGCTAGTTTTATATTTTTAACTTGTCTAATATCAATTACATCTTCTAAATGTATTTGATCCCTTGAAAGAGCAGCTTGTATATTATTTTCCACTAGCTGTTTTTCTTCTTGATCTGGATCTAATTCTAAGAAAATTCCAAAGTCATGTATATGAAGTTTATCCATTTCTTTTAATGCCCCTACACTGAACCTACCAATACCCCCAATCATTGCATCTCTTTGTGGGTGGTATTCTAATACGTCCTTAATACGTATAGATATTGCCTCAGCTAACGAAGATGTTATATATAATGAGCTATGCAATATATGCCTTGTTGCTGTATTTGAATTTGCAGCCGCAAGCTTTTGAACACCTACGAGCGCATAGGGATCTGGATCGCTACCATCTCTAGCTTCGTTTAAACCAGTTACGTCCCTTAGCATTTGTAAATAATAATTATATGCTTGGATTAATAACTGAGTTTGTTGGCCGCCGCCCCCTGGTAATTCCTGAATTGGCACCTTGCCTCCATTCATATCACCGTCTTGGGTCATTGACCTACCTATAATAGATCCTGTTTGGAAGTATAGGTTTAAAGCCTCTTGTGGATTATAGTTTGTTCCATTACCAAGATCAATTTCAGCTAGACCGTCAGCATCTACATAAACACCAGAAGGCGTCATTCTTTGTATTACTTGCTGTAATTTTAAATGAGTTAGCTGTATAAGATCAGCATAAGTTACCATTCGGCTAACTAAACTTTCGATTTTCCCTTTATACATTCTAGGGGCGCTAACAATGTAATTCATCATTACACGGTTAACATTAGAACTAGGGCGCACCATATTAGATGCTTTTTTCCACTTAAGTAGTTTATTAGACCCTAAGACCATTACGCCTTCGTATATGACCTCTTGTGCCTGTGCTACTTTTTCAAATCTTGTTCTTTGGTCTTTAGGCGGATTAAAAGTATCATCTTTTTTAATTGCTTTTAAAGCCCCAGAAGCAGTTTATTTTATTTTATATACACTTTGTTCCCAGCTTTTCCAATTAAAATATAATACAGTAAGAGTATTAGTATCTACTGTATCGTTAGAATCGTTGTTTGTATAATCGTAATTATTATAATTTGAAGATTGTTTTACTATTTGATCAAATTCTTCATCGGTTAATTCTGGAAATTGTTTTTTAAGTTCGTTAGATTTTATTTGTTTAACTTCACCAAAATAGTATACGTCTTCAAAATTAGGATCTTCTGTGTATGAATATATTAAATTCGCAGGATCTACATACTCTAATTTAATACCATCTGTATTATTAAAAGTATGTTTTGTTGCCGCAATACCAAGCACAGTTTGATCGTAATCAATTCTTTTCTTTAGTTCTGGATAATTATTTCTTTTAAAAACATTATCAATTGCTTGTTCCTGCGCTATTTCAATAGATTGTTTATAACCAATCTGCATATGCAGCTCAAGTTCTTCTGCATTAGAAGGCAGATCTTCTTGCTTAATATTTCGCACATCAACACCAAGCTTTTCATCTATCTCTGTAATCAAGTCCTGAGTATTCATATCCTCAAGGATCATTTCAACAAAATTAGTTCTTTCTTTTACAGAGGTTGGATCCTGTGCAAATGCTTTTATTGTAAACAGCCTGTCTTGCATGCCATTTACAACAATATCTACAAATTTAGGTATAATAGGTACTGGCTTCCAATCTAAGTTCAAATATGATAAATCTCCATTTACTGAAAATTCATCTTTATATTTTTGAACAGACTGCTCTCCTCGCGCATATAGTCTCAATCTATGAAACTCACGCTGATTTTGTAAAAATCTACCCGTCCCAGAGTTTTTTCTAAACCATTCGTTTTGTATACCTCTGGCCACTTCCATCCCATAAGCTTCGCTTGCTTTTTCTGCGTCGCTTACTGATTGGCTGGGAAATTGGGTAACTTGTCCTGTAGCTTCTGCCATCTTTATTGTATTATTTTACTTTTTAATCCTGAATTATTATATTTTGAAAATCCAAAATCTACTTTTTTCTTTTCTCTTATACTACGCGGAGAATATAAATGTCTTTGGCAAGCCATTATAGCTAGTCCGCTGCTAATAGATGCGTCGTATTTTGTTCTATTGTTTACATTAAATTTAGCCCAGTCTTGCAATGTTCTTTGAAAATACATATTACCGTAGTCTCCATTTTCATGCATACCAACATGGTTTTGTATATAAGATTCAATTGCAGACGCGTGAGCTTGCCTTATATCTTCAGAGCTATTAGGTATACCACCTAATTCTTTTTCAGTTACAGATAATTTATTAAATAATTTATCAGGCCTATTCATAGAATAACCTCTATAGCCTCTTCTTTTAAGATAATATAATAATCTAGGTTTGTTATTTTCTGCCAATATAGGCATTCCGTAAAAAACGATTGCCATTAATACATCTTCAAAAAATATTTCAGCAGTTTGTGGTCTAGCCACATATTCTAAAAAAAATTGTGAACTAGGAACATCTGGATGCATACTAAACGCTGTTAATCCATGCAATGCCCCATTTGAACCGCCACCGTCAACTGTTCCGCTAATATCATAGCTATCACAGCCAAATGCTCCAAATTCTTTATTCCCAGGATACTTTATTCCATTTTTAGTTTCAAAAGCATTTTGCATTTGTAGACTTGGTATCCAAGATAATTTAAATCTTCCGTTTTTGTTAGGATGCCACTCTACTTTAGTATCTTTTACACCGTTAGCCCATTGAAAAGAGCCTGTTGTAACATAGCCGCTTAAAACCATTTCTTCATTATAATCTATTTGCTCATATATTTTTGCAAGATTAAATATTGAATCTTTGGTTTCGTCTCTAAAAGCATGCTGTTCTGTTCTTGGAAATTGCCTATAAAATTCATTTAAAGCGTCAGAGTTATTTTTAAGCCCATCTGCTTCATTCTCCCAATGCTCGATGACTCCAGTATAGACATTTCCTCCGTCGATCCCTTCAACTGGTTCTTCAGGAGTATCGAAGACAGGAAATCCATATTTATTGATGAATCCTTCGTAGTTCCATTCCATAGGAATGAACAAAGCGTATAATCCACTAGGAGTCTGCCCATTGCGATTTCTTTTTGTTTTTGTAAGGTCTGAGTCATCATAAAGTTTTTTAAAGTTTTCTCCTCCTTTATCTAAAGCATTGGAGGTTGACCCCATCATACATTTGCCAACAACTCTAGCGCCTAACCTTAAACAAGTTTTAGTTACACGCCAGTTATTTAATATATTATCTGGTTTATCCCATTTTCCCGATTCATCGTGAACTAATAATTTTAATTTTTCTCCATCATAACTATTGTCGCCAGTATTTTTCCAGTCAATAGTCGTATCCAGACCTTCTTCTGATTGCTCAGTTTTTACTTTAAAACTATTTCTAGTAAGTTTAGAAGCTGGAAGCCTATAAGATAATTCTGTTTTTGGTTTGTCCATTCCATCTTGTATAGGCTTAAAGAAGAATGGGTAATTTGATGATATAGGGACTACTTTGTCTGTAAACATTTTTTTGGCATCAGACCCGGACTTTGATAATATACCGAATCTTGAGTCTCTTGATATTGTAGCCACGTTAACAGTTTCTGATGATGCCATGAAGCTAAAGCCAGACCGTCTGTTTTTGAGGTAACACATTCCATAACATCTTTCGTCTGCTTTGCAAGCTTCCCAGAAATAATAGAATAATTTGTTTGACTGTCTAAATTCGGGTGCACCAACGTCAATTTTTGTCCAGTTGAGGTACATATAGTGTGACCCTGTAAGGTAACACGGCTCCCCATCGCACATGAACCAATAACCATCATTACGCCTATTAAATTCAATTTCAATATAATCGTAGTATTCTTCTTTAATATCATCTGGGAAAGATTTAAATTCGTGTATTGATTTAATCTTATTTAAAGATCCTGGCTTTTGTCGTTTTCTAAATACTTGATTTTCTTTTTTTAAATCTTGCCCATCTATTTTTTCAGGTGCTAAAGGCAAGGCTATCTTAAGTCCTTGAATCTCATATATTTCACCAATAGTACCGTCTTTGCTAATTACAACACAATCTAAATCTTTATTGTACCCGTAATTATATTTTTTATATTTATTATTTCTTTTAACTTCTTTGGTGTTAATATGGTCTGTATTTATATTATACAGTGTTTGTTTATACATTATTTAATACGATTTTCTACACCTAAAAATTTTATAGATTCTTTTTCAGATTCTTTCTTAGTATCATTTATTTGTTCAATTTTATCTACTATTTTAAAAGAATCTTCTATTGCCGCCCATTTTGCTTGAGCAGCTATTTTTGCTTTTTCAGGGTCCAAGTCAGCTAAATCAATTTTTTGTCTTATAACTTTATCCAATTCAATTAAAGCTTGCTCAGCCGCCTCGATTATTTTTTTGCGCCTATCCATACTTAATTGTTATATCATTTGATTTAACTCTATACATTTTTTTCCCCTCTATATTAAACTCATATTCAGAAACAGGAGTAAAGCCTACCACGTCTCCACAGGCTAATCCTAATGACCCCAGATACTCATTACTATATACAAGCTCTCCAGCTAATTCTTTTTCGCTTAAAACGCTCCATTTTGAATCTTGTTTTATTGGTGTTACAAAACAAAATTCAGGCATTGCCTTCCATTCATTATTTCTTTTATAAGCAAATAGCTGATCAGAATATACTGTATATGTATTATCGTCAATATACGACCCAGAGTTTCTTTCATTGCCTCTTACGTCAAACCATCTGCGAAATACATTATGATGCACTATTACATCATCGCCTGGCTTAACTGGGGTTTTTATATTTATAGGAACGCTTATTACTTTACCAACCCTATTTACAAAATGATAATCTCTTTCTGTTATTTCGGTATTAAGTATAAGTTCTTTATCCCCTACGCTTTTTTTATTATTGTATCGATCTTTAGTAGATATAATATAATTGTATAGTGATCTCATTAATAATCTAAATTGTATTCTATAGAAACAGCCATATTGCCGTTAAAATGTTTCCAAGGTAATTGTGCGCCGTCTTTTTGTATATATATAGCGTACCCATTATCTTCTTCTAATATATCACAAATTGTGTGCCCGCCGTAAACTTCTTGCCCTACAGAATAATGCATGGCTTCATTCTTATAGTCTTGACCAATAGATATTTTTCTAATTAATTTCATTGTAGTTATTTTAATATGTCCATATTGAAGTAACACGGGATAAGTCTAATCCAAGATGTACAAAATTTGATTTTCTTGATATACCAATTCTTTTACAACCTAAATTTATTGCCGCTTCTACTATTTCATAAACAGGTGTACCACCAATAGCAGCAACATCAATAGCTAAGCCTGTTGTATGTTCACCCGGACTTTTTTTCTTTGCTTCAATAGGATGATCTGGCGATCTATATCCAGAAGTGATTATAAGTTCTGCGCCAATAGCTTTTTCAAGATTGTTTGCAAATTCTATCATTCTAGGATTTAAATCTTCTAAATTTACATTTGATTGCGCTTTTTTCATTTCTTAAGCTTTTGATATATATTTATACTTGTATATCCTATAGTTAATAATAGAACAATAGTCTGTAGCAGTGGGTTGATACCTTCTACGAATGGAGAACTTGCTATTAATGCCGTTATGTTTATGCCGTATATTTTTAAATCTGTCATTTGTGTCGATTATTACCCATAATCTTTTCCGCTCCTCGCGAACCAAAATATCCTATGAATACAATAGTTAATAATTCTTTAACTGTATCTAATTCTTTTATTTCTAAATACCACCCAATTACAAAAGCAACTGTTAAAAAAACTAAAGTTAGAGGGCGAACATTAGAAGCTAGCCACGTGCCTGAATTCGCATCAGCAACCCATCTTCTGGTTATACCATCCATTTCAGCTCTTTCAAGTTCAAGCTTTTTTAATGCTATTTCTTTATCCTCGGCGCTCATGTCAGAACCACCAATTATAGCTTGTATAACATTGCCAACCGGTGTGTCTTCTGCTATTGCGCCAACTACAGAAGGAATTTTTTGTAATAAAAATTTACCGACCGCAGTTTCTTTAAATTTTTTTTTAGCCATTAAATTTAAAATTAATTTATTTAGCCTCTACAACCTCTATGGGTTCGTCATCGGTTGATTTTTCTTTTTCAATAGAAGATTTTAAAGCGCTAATAAAAGCATCTTTTCCAAAAACTAATTGCTGCAAGTTAAACTCGCTTGATTGGATTTTGCGTTGCAAATCAGCTATA
>Ga0070751_1001679_pt1 | contig 12944 bp, 10 predicted proteins | sample VirMetDEL_Aug_28_FD_78514 | JGI IMG/M metagenome (GOLD analysis project Ga0070751, IMG submission 78514) | Aqueous microbial communities from the Delaware River and Bay under freshwater to marine salinity gradient to study organic matter... | ecosystem: Environmental > Aquatic > Marine > Coastal...
AGGAACGGGCCGCTTCCGTAGTTGACTCCCTCGGACGAGTCGGACCCTTGGTCGCCGACCGTCCCCGAGGTGCCGCTGCCAGCCAGTGCCCAAAGCCCGGACCCGTCGTTAGCGTAGCGGTCTCGCAGGAAAACGTAACCCGTTGTGCCTGCGGGGATTAGTCCAATTATACCACCCGATCTCGTTTTTATCCGAACATCCTCGTCACTTCCATTAGAAATAATGAAGATTGGCCCGCCTTCCGTGAAGTCGGGGCCGTCCGGGAGGTGCATGTTGAGCGTCCCAGAGCCTCCAGCACCGCCGCCGGGACCGGGACCGCCGCCGCCGGGTCCGGCACCGCCGCCGGGTCCGGCACCGCCGCCGCCACCACCGCCTCCAGAGGATACAACCCGGACAAACCTGCGGTATTTGGACCCCAGATAGTGGGGCCGCGCCACCTGATCCTCCACGATGTAGGTGGAGCCTCCGAAGAATTGACGTTCGGTCAGCATGTCAGTTGCTAAGAACGACCCAGATGTTGCCAGCCGGCGTCAGGTCGGGGTTGTAGTAGCACATGACCGAGCGAAGCTCGCTACCGCCAGCGGGCAGCGTATCGAGGTTGCCCGAGACCTTGTCATGGATCTCCAGGGAGTTGTTCGCGCTGGTATTGTGTACGTAGAAGTGTGGGCCGCCAGGCTGCACCGTGTTGGCGTCCGGCAGCATGACCCGCTCGCCTGCGCTGGTGAAGTTGATGGTGTTGTAGCGACCCTGCTGTGCACTCAGAAGGATGGTGGTCGACGCGCCATTGGTGTCGGTGCCCGGGCCCGAGTAAGTGAAGCTGCCGCCGAACCAGAACTCGTCAGAAGCCACCCCTCCCTCAAGGATCTCGGCGATACCGATCGCCGGGATTCGGCCGTACTTGAACTCCTGGAAAGCCACCTCGATGGCCTTGTCCGCGTCAGCCTCGAACCGCACGGGCGTGTGGAACTCGAACCCCGCAGTCACATTCTGATCCAGCCCGGGCGCCGTAGCCAGCGTCACAATGCCGGTGCTGTAGTCAACCGTGTAGTCGCTGGCGGCCACCTGTGAGGTGGTGCCACCGGTAGACAGCCCGATGAGGACGGGGTTCTCGCCGTCGATCGGCTTAGTAATCTTCCTCACGTACTCGTGGTTGCCGTCCACGTAAGTCTTGATTAGCTGGAACGACTGCGTAGTGCCGTCGCCGGTGCCGATCACCTGGTCCGTGTGCGAGATCTGCGTGTTGGGGTCGCAGGGGTCAGCGTCCGTGGACAGGTGGTCCAGGGGGTCCTTGAACCTGAACCCGTAAAGGGCACCGCGTCGCGCCAGGTGGAACGCCTTGAGTTCCAGAAGCTGTTCTGGGTCAAGGATGCCCGTGGAAACGTCGCCGACGTGTTGGGGCATCTCACGGCGAGCCACGCGCTGCTCTGCGCCGGACTTGCTGGTGAGGATGGCTGTCTGAAAACCCCACCCGAAGGTCGAGTCGACGGCGATCTGCGAGGGAAAGATAGCGTCGTCGTGGAAACCCATAGTATTATCTTCTGTTGAATCGCGCCATACGGCGCTCGCGTTGGCGATCGGTCAGTCCGAACGTGTCCTCAGGGGTGGACAGGTTGAAGTTCTGGACAGTGGTGTTGTTGGTGGTGTTTACGGTACTGTTTCCGCCGACCGAACCGCCGGTCATCCGGACGCCGAGGCGGCCGGAGCCGTCCCGGTCGAGCGGCAGGATGGCCTCGGAGGACCCGCCCTCGCGGAGGGTGTTGAGGGAGCCGTCGGCCCCGCGGAACGCCGCCGGGATGCTGCCGATCTTCGGGAGCTGGTCCAGGTAAGGCACGCCGCCGCGGTAATACTGGTTGTCGACGGTGCCGTTCGTGAACACGTTGCCCCGGTAGCTGCCGACGCCCGGCGCGATGCCTCCCCCGATGATGCTGCCCAGCCCGCCGGCGCCGCCGAAGAGCGGACCAAGAGCCTTGAAGATCTGGGCCTGCACGATGGCGGCCAGCAGCTGGTTGACGAAACCAAGCATGGCCTCCTCCGCAGTCTTGGCGCCAAGGGCAACGTCCGTAAGTCCTTTTGCCAGCTGCTGTTGCTGCTGCTGAACAGCGGCGTCGATCTGCTGCTGCTTGTTGTAGTCCTCCAGCGCGACCTGGGCCTCGCGGCGCTTGACGATCTCCTCGTCCAGGGTAGTGATCTGATCCTGGCTGAGCACCAGGTTGTTGTCGCGGATAGCGCGGTTGCGCTCTTCTTCCACAGACAGCTCGGAGATCAGGCCAGCCTGAATCTTGATGGCCTCGGTCTGCTCTCGGAAGCTAGTCAGGAACTCGCCGAAGTCGCCAACCTTAGTGGTCTCCTTGGCGGTCTGGTTCAGCGCAGCCAAGCTCGCATTGGCCGCATCTGCCTTACCCTCCAGCTCAGCGAGCTGGTCGATGAACGCCTGGTCTTCCCCACGTCCCTGGTCTTGGGCAGCGAACAAGGCCCTGGACTGGGGGGACAGCTGGCCGCCATCCTCGACCTGCTTCTCCAAGCGCTCGACCTCCTTCGTTCGCTCCGCGATGAAGCTATCGCCCTCAGCGTTGAACAGCTCGTCCTTCAGTTCCCGGTTCTTAAGGATAGCGGCGGCGAGCCTGTCGAGGTACTTGTCGAACTGGCTGTTGTTTTCTTTCAGCCCCGTATCGAGCAGAAGCTGACGTGCAGCCTCCACGGCGGACAACTGGTCAGTTGCGTCCTTGATGCCGCGGATCTCGTTGATCTGCTCCCGAAGGCTCTCGTTCTGCTTGACGATACCTTCGACCTCCTTGCCGGCCGCAGCAATCCTGCGCTGGCGAGCGATCTCGGTGAACGACGCGGAGAGTGCCGCGGTGAGCGCCAGCAGCGTGGCGCTGTCCTTGATCTGGACCTTTGACAGCTCTCGAGCGACTTGCGCCCTAACACGCTCCTGCTCAGTCAGCTCGGTGGCGATGCCCAGCCTTCGACGAAGCTCGTCGTTAGCGGCGACCTCGTCGTTCACGCGGGCGCCGATCCTGGCCTCTAGGCGGGCTGCCTGTTCGGCGTCCTTCTTGGTCGCGGCCAAGTTGCGCTCGGAGATGGCCAGGGCAAACTTCGCCAAGACGTTCGACTTGACCTGGTCGCCAATAATCTGCCGCGTAACCTCCCCTGTCTCACTGACGGCGTACAGCGTCTCGCCCTTAGCCTCAGCGACCTGGCGCTCAAGGTCGATTAGGGCAAGCTCACGCTGCTTCTCCAGCTCGCCCAGACCGGCCAGGCGCTTGGCGGTGATAAGCTCCTCCTGTGCCGTGGCGTCTTGCTCCTCGCCCAGCTTGATGAGCTTGGCCCTAATGTCGCCCTGACGGGTAAGCTCCTGCTCACGCTTGACGGCATCAGCGGATGTCTTAGTGGCCAGCTTCCTGGCGGTGTCGAACAACTCCTCGAGCTTCTTGACCTCAGGGTCGATGGACCTGACCGGTACGATTTCCAGGGTGCCCGTGCTGGCACGGATAGTCTCCACAAGTTCCACGACCTGCTTGTCGAGGGTGAACCCGCCCTTAGCCCCAATCAGCGTGGGCGTAATGCCGACCTCGAGCGCCTGTCGCCTAGCGCCGCCCGCGGGGAACACCTCAGACACCGCGTTAGCAATCGCCTCGTTTACGTTCTGGGGAAGGTCCTCGACGTCGATGTCGAGATCGGCGGCGACTTCAAGCCTAAGCACCTGAGCGGCTGCGTCCTGGACGCGCCCGGTCAGCCTGGCCAGGGTGGCGTCGGCGTCCTCGACTTCGCGAAGGTCGATGGGAGCCAGCACGCTGCCGCCTTGAATGTCCCGGAGGACCTTGGCAGCACGCTCAGCACGGCGCTCAACCCGCTCAATCTGCTTGACCTGCCTATCAGGGTCGTTCAGGATGGCAAGGTCAAGGGACCGCTCAAGGTCGTCCGCTGCGATCCCGAGTTCAGCAATAAGATCTCTTACCTGCTTAAGCGCTTCGGCGTCCCCAGAGGCTTCTGCGACCTTGGTCAGTGCGAAGGCCACTCCGTTGATTCCAAAAGCAGCCCCCCGCCCGTCGGCGTTTAGGAGGTCGAACAGCTCAGTGCCAAGTACCGCGCTGTCACGGTTGACTCCGCGAGCAGACTGTCTGAAGTCAGTAAGTGCACGGGATGCCGACGAAAGGGATTGGATGAGGCTGGGCAGGGCTTTGACCGTGCCCTCTACGCCCTTGCCCAGGTCCGCGTCGCCGACAGCGGCAACGCGCTCACGGAAGTCGTCCAGGCGGCTGCCCTGCTCTCCGAAGGCCTCTACCCGCCGACGCGCAGCCTCTGCGGCCTGGGCAGTCCTATCGAAGGCGTTAGAGATATCGTCGAGCCCGGCAACGGTAGACTTACTCTTGATTAGAGAAGGACCGAAGGCAGCGAGTAGTCCGATGACGGCGCCCACGGGGCCTGCCAGGACGCCCATGGCCGCCCCCACGCCGCGAAGGCCCACGGCGAGCGCAGGGAGTACACCCTTTGCCACTTTCGTGGCGGTACCGCTGAACGAGCCCATAGCCACAGTAGACGATCGCGTTCGGAGCAAGAACGCCGAGTACGCGTCCTTCGCCTTACCAAAGGAAGCGCGAGACCCTAGAATGACGTTCTGTAGCACAGTCGCGCCTTTGGCCGCCTTGCTGAGCTGAAGAGTCAGCGACCCCAGGCTTGACGCTAGCCCAGCCACCAGGCCTCCGACGACCAGGCCCTTGATGGCGTCGATCGCCAGCCGGATGCCCTCAGCGAACTTAGTGGCGGCGGCGATGTTGGACTGAAGGATGGCGGGAGACCCGGCCAGCACGCGGAGGCCCTCAGAGAAGTTGTCGACAAAATCCCGCAGGGACTTGCCGATGCCGTCCTGGCCCATCTCGAGCGCAAGCTCCACCGCCGCAGACTTGAGGCGAAGGATGGCGCCCAGCAGCGTGTCATCGACGAAGTCCGCCACCTTCTTGGCGGAACCCAGGTCACTGTCCAGTCCATTCAGGAGGTCGACGAAGTCCTCGACGTTCTTCGACAGCGCCAGCGCCCCGGAGACGTTCCGTCGGTTGAAGATCTTGGCCAGCGACTCCGAGGCGTCGGGAGCCGCGGCGGTCGCCTCGCGGAGGTTGATGAGCACGTCCTTGATGCCCAACGAGGCCACGTCGAACTGCTCGCGGGCCCCACCGAGACGGGCGCCTAGCTTGTCCAGCTCCTCGCCGGCCTCCCGGCTCGGGCTGAGCAGCGACACCAGGATGCCCCGGAAGTTGGTACCAGCAAGCGATCCCTGGATACCTGCGTTGCCGAGCGCACCGATGGCGGCCGTGGCCTCGTTGACCGTAACGCCCAGGCTGGCCGCGAACGGGCCGGCGTAGTTCAACGCCTGCGCCATCTGCTCAACGCTGGTGTTAGCGTTGTTAGCAGTGAACACCAGCGCGTCGCCGACGTCGGTAAGCTGGCTGGTGTTGAGGCTGAACTGCTGGAGGACGTTCGACGCGATGTCCGCAGCGCGGCCAAGCTCGATGTAGCCTGCCGCGGCGATGTCCAGGGTAGCGGGGGTCGCCGCGAGGACCTCGTTGGCATCGAAGCCCGCTCGCGCCAGGAAGAACTGGGCCTCGGCCGCCTGCACCGCGGTGAAACGCGTGCTGGCGCCTAGCTCGCGGGCCTGGACGGCGAGCTGCTGCTGCTGCTGGGCGGCCACATCGAAGGCCGTTCCCATGCGGATCGTCACAGCGGCGGTCTTAGCGGCCTGGAACTCGAAGTCCGCCAGAGCCTTCACGAAGCCCTTGAGGCCGGTCGCCAGGGCGAATCCGCCACTGACCAGGCCCAGGCCCGTGGCGAACTGGCGGACGAAGCCGTTGGCCCTGAGGGACGAGAAGCCGACCTCGCGGATGGAGCCAGCGGCACGCTTGCCCGCCGGGGTGGTGGAGTTGAGCGCCTTCTCCAGGTTCTTCATAGAGCCCGCGCTCTGCTTGACCTGCTCCTGTAGCTTCTCGAATCGGGTGGCTGCCTGTCCAGCCAGACGGGCGTTGCTGGCCAGGCCCTTCCTCGAGCCCTCGGTGGACGTGGCCAGCTCCTCGAACTTACCGTTGATGCTGCCCAGCCGCCGCGCGATGCCCTTGGTGTTGGTCTTCAGGGCGGCGGCCATCTTGGCCGCACCCTTCAGTCCGGGAACCGCCTTCCTGGCGGCTTCACCGAAGCGCTCGATGCGGCCGACTACCGTATCCAGCGCGGTGCCCTGCTCATCGCTGCTCAGTTTACGAACAGCCTCGGCGACCTTCTCAAAGTCAGTGCCGACGTCGCCCACGGACTTCTTCAGGTTGCCGATCGAGATCGCCTGGCTGTCGAGCGACTTGCCGAAGTTTGTCAGGTCCGTGATGGCCTGCTCGACGGGCTTACTGATAGCACTGAAAGCCGCGCCGCCGGTCTTGGCGGTGGTGCCGAGCTTCGCTTGCTTCAGATTCTTAGCCTGCTTGACAACCCGGCCGGCGGCCTTGTCAAGCGCTGCGAGGTTCTCCGCCGCCTTGAGTGCGGGCGTAGAATCCACTTGGATCTGTAATTTGGCCACATCTGTCATCAGAATCTCTCCACTTTCAAGACGCCCAGCTTACGCGAGCGCGGGTTCTGAGGGCAGCGGGCCCCGGACGCGAAGTTATCCACCGACTGGCGATGGCACCCGATGGCCTCGGCAGCCACCCGGGAGTTCTTGTACTCCTCGACCCGGCCGTCCACGTACGTGACGCGGATGGCATACTTGGTCAGGGAGTCGGAGACCTTGGCTCCGATGGCCTTGCGGAGGGGCGCCATGGCCTCGATCACAGCGGCCCTGTGAGCCGCGCTCTTGGACTTTCCCTTCGACGCGGCCGACATCCGCTGCCGCGTCTCCGCGGACATCCTGCGGCCAACCAGGGGCCCCTCAGCGCCTCTCAGGTTACAGCAGTGGTCGGTGCCGATCCACATCTTCAGGAAGCGGTCCTCCCAGCGGGGGCAATCCTCCTTGGGGCACTCCAGGACCACCTCGAAGCTGAACTGGCCGTACTTGTTGTAGGCCGCCTGGAGGATGGGGTTGCGGTGGATGCCGCGCTCCAGGGCCCGGCGGTGCTGGGACCGCCGCTTATAAAGGCACGTCGCTCGCCCATAGTAGAACCACGGGCCCACCTCGATGAGGTAGATCCCTGTGGTGTCCTGGAGTTTCGCGACGTCGGTCATTAGCTTCTTCTCTCAGCGCGTTGCTGAGCCTTTCGGCGTTCTTCTATGATCAGCCCGCGCTCGTAGTCGTCGAGGGCTGTTATGATCGAAACTTCCCAGGCGTCTAGGGGAGTCCTGGTTAGTTGTGAGAACGATTGGATCTCCTGGAAGCGGATGGCCTCCGGAATACCCTCGTTGTAGCCGCGCCGGTTAGCCAGTGTCCTGTAGATTCCCCACAGGTACCGGTAGCTCGGTTCGATGTGAATAGACCCCAGGTGCTCGTTGACGTACTCGTCGGGATCGAGCCCCTTGGCTTTCGCCAGGAGTCGTAGTTGTTCTTCAGTCGGCCCTGAGTTGCCGGCGGAGTTCCTGTTGTGCAGGGACTCCGCCAGCTCGATCAGAGCCTTCAGGACTCCCCCTTGGAGTCCTCCAGGAAGTTGGCCCGGTTGGCGATGAACTTGCTGACCTGCTCGCGGATGAAGCGAACCTTGGTCAGAAGCGTGCCGGCGTTGCTGCGGGAGAAGGGAAGCTCCTCGCCGTCGACGATGATGTTCTCCCAGCCGACGATGCAGCGCACCAGGACCGCGGTGGCGCGGCGGGTGGTGCCGGCCGGGTCTGCGATACCGTCCGTCTGGGCGGCGGCGCGGGCGGCGGAGCGCTGGGCGTCGTGCATCGCGGTCTCGTACTCGTCAGAGTCGGCCGAGAGCAGGGTGATGGTGATGGGCTGATCGTCGTCGGTCAGCAGCGGCTCCCCGGAGACGGGGTGGCGCACTTCCATGACGGCGGTGACTTCAGCGGTATCGAGCTTGGAAAGGTCCATGTTAGTAAGGGAGGTAGGGGGTAGGAGGGAGGAGTACCCCGGTCCGGAACAGCCCGGACCGGGGTGTAGTTATCAGGCGCGGCCGATGACGCAGGAGGTTTCCTCGCCACCGAACGTCGCCTGGAGCGACCGGAAGTTGAGCGTAAGCACCACCGGGCCGTTGGCCGGCACCTCGAACGAGGGCTGGTTGTAACGGACGTCAGGGAAGTAGAAGAACATCGAGTCCTCGCCTGCGGCACCTCCGCCAGCGAGCGTGACGCCAATCTCGGAGGTCACCTCATCCTGGAACTTGTTGTACTCATCCGCGTTCTCGAACAGCAGCGTCATCGTTCCCGTGACGTTAGCCACGCCCTCGTACACCGTGTTGGCGAACGGGGAGCAGAGCATAGGGATGGTCTCACGGTTGTTGTTGATCGTGAAGTCGAACCCAGTGCAGATGCCGCTTCCGATGTTGTTGATGTGCAGGCAGGACGCGAACGGCGAGTACGCGGTAGTGCCCTGGGTCAGACCAGCGTTGGCCAGCACGGTGTTACGGAACTCACCGTTCTTGCCGTAGTTGAAGTTACCCTGCGCGTCGCCTTCGCCCTTCATGGTCGTCGCTGCCAGGCCGAGGATGTCCGCGGTACCGGTCACGAGGTTTCCAGGCTGAATAGAGAACGACAGGTTGTTCACGGTGCACCCGCCGAACGCCTGCGCCACCTCGATCTCCGGGTAGTCCTTGACGATCGTGGCGTACTTCATCGTGGACTTCTTGACGAACGACGCATCAAAGGTGAACACCCCAACCTTGTTGTCGGTGCCCCCGGAGATCGCGGCTTCCGGCCGCTCGCCACCGAGAGTGTGAATCTCGGTGATAGCGGAGACGCTCGTCTGCTTACCCAGGAAGGAGTACAGCGCGACCGAGCTGGAGTCGGTGAGGACGACCCGGACATACGTCCCGTTGTTGCCAGCGACCAGGTTGGTCAGACCAGTCATGCCGCTTCCCGGGGTGTACACCGCCGAGCCGTTCCACGCATCCGTGGCCACGGGAACGTCGTCGCCCATGGAGGAGAAGCGGTCAGCCGTGGCCAGCTCGATCAGCGTGTCCTGCGACAGGTGGGAAAGCTCGAAGCCGAGCTGCCCGGTCACCTGCTGGAAGCCGGACCGCACGGACGTCTCCTGGCGCTCAGCGGAGACCTCGCCAGAGGTCAGCTCGCCAACCTCCAGGGAGGGGCCGTTGCGGTCCGTGAGGCGCATCGTGAAGAAGTCAGAGGCAGCCGCGTAGCTGCTACCGGCGTCCGGGGTGAACGACGCGACGTCGGCCCCGGGGTCAGCGGACACCCACTCGGTGACCTCGACCTCCAGGTCGTTAGACGCGGCTGACGCGGTGGTGATCCCGAAGAACTCGTAGGTGGTCCCGCCGTCGACGAGCACGTAGTGGCCCAGGACGCCGATATCTCGGAGGCCCCTGCCGAAGCCGTCAGCGTCGGAAGCAAGGTCCCACGTGCTGCCGGAGTCGGTGTATAGCGCACCAGCCGCGAAGTTGTCCGACGAGGAGCCGTAGCCCAGCCGGTTGATAGTCGAGGAGTCTGCCGACGGGTCCGTGATGACCACGGTCGTCGTCGCTCCAGATTGGCTAACCATAGTTCAGGTGCTCCTTATATCAGGCGATCTTGTGGAAGATGGCGGAGGTCTGGGTGCCGGTGGCGGCGCCGTACTTGACCTCGGTCTGGAGCGCGCGGAAGTTCAGCGTCAGCACCACGGGGCCGTTGGCGGGCACCTCGAAGCTGGGCTGGTTGTAGCGCACGCGGGGGAAGTGGACGATCATCACGTTGGGGGAGAGCCCATCGACGGTGTCCTTGAGAGCGACGGTGAGGGTCGTCTCCTCCTCATCCTGGAACTTGTTGTACTCCACCGCGTCCTCGAAGAGGAGGGTGACGGTGCCGGTGACGTTCGCCACGCCCTCGTAGACGCTGTCAGCGTCAGGCGAGCAGAGCAGCGGGACGGTCTCCCGGTTGTTGTTGATCGCGAAGTCAAGACCCGACACGACGCCAACCGGCTTGTCCCCGATGCCGACGCACGAGGCGAAGGGGGAGTAGGCGGTGGTCGTGGGGGCGGCGTTCGTGGTCACGCCAGCCGTGCCGGCAGCCTGCATGTTCCCGGCTCTGAGGCCGAGCAGGTCGGCGCTTCCCGTGACGAGGCTTCCGGGCTGGATCGAGAGCGACAGGTTGTTGACGGTAACGCCGCTGAAGACCTGCTCAAGGCTCACGTCGGGGTAGGACTTGTGAATCTCGCTGTAGAGCATGGGCGACTTCTTGACCCGGCTCTCCTGAGCAGCGACCTCGCTGAAGGTGCCGGACGCGAGCGCCACGCTGTTCATCTTGACCATGACGTGCACCTTGGTGGTGGAAGCGTCGACCCGGCCGACGAAGCGCTGGTCACCGACACCGGAGCCAGTCTCGAAGATGGCGACCCGCTTGTCGTCGTTGTCGAGGGCGTTGGCCGTGTAGGTGAAATGCTCCGCGACGCCGCCGGCAGCAGGCACGTAGGTCAGCGACTGACTGGAGATGGGGTTCGCGACGCCAGCGAACGGCTCGGAGGTGGCCAGCTCGATAAGGTCGTCCTGGGACTCGGGCGACAGCTCGAAGCCAAGCTGGCCCGTGACCTGACGGAAGCCCGACCGCACGGACGTCTCCTGGCGCTCAGCGGAGACCTCGCCAGAGGTCAGCTCGCCAACCTCCAGGGACGGACCGTTACGGTCGGTGAGGCGCTGGGAGGTGTAAGCACCGACGGGATCGCCGGAGATCGCGGGGGCAGAGAGGTTGACGACGACGGTCGCGCCGGATTGAGTAGCCATAGCTAGTATTCTAAGGTTGAGAACGACCGCCAGCTAATGGCGGCTGGGACGTAGTAGAGATCGGACTCGTCACCACTACGACGGCCCGTGCCTGTGGTTTCCGAGCGAACGACCTGCACCCGAACCCCGTCGGAGTCCTCGAAGGTGATGCCGTTCTCGAACTTCTCGATTATAGCATGAGCAAGGTCAAAAGCCTTGTTAACCAAATCGGGTCTGCTCGCGGGGGCCACCACCTGGTACTGCACCACGCCCAGCGCCTGGGAGGTGCCGTAGGCCACGCTCCGCTGATCCGCGGAAACCATGGTCTCGATGATGGCGATATCGTCAGACGGCAGCCCTCCGGGGAGGGTCAGGCCGTCGTACTGGATAGCGTCGGGAAGGTCCGCCGTAGTGAGGAACCTGCGGCGAACAGCCAGCAGAACCTTTCTCACGTTCACCATAGCCATCAGCGCTTGCTCCTGGCCCGCTGTGCGGCCGCGGCGACGAACCCGGGGAAGAGCAGGCGGATCTGCTCCACGATCAGCTTAGGGGCGCGGCCCGTCTCCGGGTCTCCGGAGTTGACCTTATCGGCGTACTCCACGGAGTTGGAGAGGATGTGAAAGTTGCCGGCGAGCTGTGAGTTCGCCTGGTCCTGTAGGTCCGAGAACTCCTTGGACGAGACAGGCACGTCGCGGTATCCGGAGTCCACCATGCCCTTGCTGGCGCGGAGTAGCTTGCTGGCCTCCCTCTTGGAACGGGCCCCGGCAGAGGTAGTGGTGTCTGTGCGGTTCTGCGCGATGCGCCACGAGGCCCGGAACTTTCCCGTGTAGAACGGCGACAGCGCCTGGGCAGCAAAGCCCATCTCCGCCATAGCCCCCTGAACCGTGGTGTCCAGCGCGACGAGCGTCTTGATGGCGAACTTCTCTACCGCCTTGTCCAGGTTAGTACGAAGCCCAGCCATCAGGGGGTACGCACCTGAAGCTCGTATGCCACGACGGCATCGCCGGAGTTGATCGGGCTGACGGCCACCACGGTCCCAACCATCTCGCCGCGCACGACCTCGTCCCCGATCCGAGGCACCACTAGGGCGCCAAAGCTCGCGGCGGTTGTGATGCGGCGGTCTCCTGACTGGATAGAGTCACCGTTGATGAGCTGAAGGCTGAAGCCCTCGGGAGGACTGGTGAGCACGCTGGCGGTCACGGTGGTGACGCTCGTCGTGTCGTTGACGGGGTCATAGCCGGACTCGCTCCTCGTGAACACCGCGGGGGTGTCCGAGAAAGCGCCCAGAAGGGCGGGCACCAGCTGCCCAAACGCTCCGTCCAGGGCTCCCATCAGCTACGCTTGACCTTCGCGCTGTAGGTGCCCTTGCCCATAGAGGCGGCGGGCGACGGGGTTCCGATGGGAGCGAGAATGGCGTTGATGTTGTCCGGGATCAGGTCCGGAGTCTCGGACGGGTCGACCTTGACCGAGATCGAGCCGACTTTCGCCTCGCGGAAGCCCAGCCCAAGCAGGCCGGGCTCCGCGGAGCGGTCCTTGGTCAGAAGCTCGAGGGCAAGCTCGGCGGTGGCCCATTCTACGCGGTAGGGGATGATCGTGTACTCGATCTCCCGCTCGTCCACGTCGAACGCGTTCCATCGCGGCCAGGAAAGCGCCTGACCGTCGATGCCGACCCTGGAGCGCTGGCCCTCGAACTCGTAGTAGGTGTCGATGAGCTTGGTCGCCCACCGCAGTGCTGCCTCCTGGTCCGAGACCCCGCCCGCCGCCGAGGTCCACGCGTCCACGTAGAGCCGGGATGACGTGAGGATCTCGGTCGCACGGGCAACCGTAAGATAGCTGTTGCTGTACTTACCTGCGATGGTCGTATCAAGCGCCATAGATCAGACCTCTTCCTTCTTGGCGGGAGCCTTCTTGGCGGGAGCCTTCTTAGCCGCTGCCTTCTTTTCGGCCTCGGCCTCGGCAGCCTTCTCGGCCTCGTAGGCCTCAAGCAGCTCGCGCTCCTTCTCGAGCAGGGAATCCTTGCTGGAGGCCGCCTCGGTGTGGCCCAGGATGATGAGAATCCCCTTGATCAGGTTACGCTTATCCATGGCGTTGCCGCCGGGAACGTAGCGCGCAATATCAAGGCCGAGCAGGCCCTCG
>Ga0070751_1001682_pt1 | contig 12939 bp, 12 predicted proteins | sample VirMetDEL_Aug_28_FD_78514 | JGI IMG/M metagenome (GOLD analysis project Ga0070751, IMG submission 78514) | Aqueous microbial communities from the Delaware River and Bay under freshwater to marine salinity gradient to study organic matter... | ecosystem: Environmental > Aquatic > Marine > Coastal...
AACCGACCGAGTTCCGACCCATGCCGGGGTCGGGAACTGACGACGAGCCATTCGGCTACCGTTCGCAGCCAACGTAGGTGTGGCGAAATCTAACACGTGGGGTTCGACGTGTTAAAATGTTCCGGAAATTCGAACATGAGAACTCCCACGCGTTAAAAACGGCGCATAAATTCCCCGTGCTTCCGCCTTTGGGGCAAGATCTCGAGGTCACTCGCCAGACCGCCATCAAGCGGTTGAACCAACTCGTCGCCGCGCGCTTCCTTCAGGAGCACCAGCCAGGGCCGGAACAACTATTTCATCAATGCGCCGCTCATCGAGCTCTTTATGAGGGTCTCGGAGCCGAACGAGGACGTTGGGGAGCTGGCGCGGCGGTCGAGGTTCGATAGTGTCGGCCGTCGACCGACGTCGACCGACGCCAGCCAATGTCGCGGAAGGCTGGCTAGTCAGGGTCTGGTGACAAGCCTTTGGCGCGGGCTTCCTCTTCGCGCTGTTTGCGGCCAAGCCTGGGTTCCTCGTGCTTGCGCATGTACTTTTCGGCCGTGAGCCTCCGGTACTCCGGATTGAGAACCACCCCCAATTTGCTTGTTGAGGCATTGCGTTTTAGCTCGGCCGCCAGTGCTTCAAGTCTCTGCTGACGCGCCAGTTCCGCTGGATCAGGATTCTCGCCGGCCTCGCACTGCGAGGCATAGGGGGGCGGCGCGGCAGGTCTCGAAAGGCTCGCGGTGCTAAGCGTGGCGGCCATCTTTCGCCTGTACTTCAGCAGCTCCTTTCGCAGGAGCGCCTTGCTTACGACGAGGCCGCGGTCGGCCAGGTCGGCGACGATTACGTCGTGACTCCCGTACTCTCTCGCCCAGGCCTCGATTTCCGGGAGGACTAGCCGCAGCCTTGCGGCTGCGCTTAGACCGGGCCAACTCTGAGGCAGACTTCTTCCGTTGCTCATTGCTCACATCCGCGCTGGCTTGCGGGACTATCGCGCCTCACAAGATCCGCCGGGGCCTGGCCCAACCCTGGCCTCGGTCCCTAAGAGTGTCTCAGATTCAGGCATAACGGCGGGTTTAGGTCGCGCGATATTCCTGAACATTCCCGATATCGGCTTTGGGTATCAGCTCAGTCCAAGGTTGGTCTCACCTTTGACTTATGATGGTCTCACGTTGGTCCCTACATGATCCCATATCCGTCTCGCATCCGTCTTACAGTGGTCTCATGTCCGTCTCACATCTTTCGTTTCCTGCTCTTGATGCTCTCACCGCGCCTAATGCTTCTGGGCTTTGTGTCTCTTCTGACCCGATCGCTTCCCATTTCGGTCCTTAATTTCCCTATACACCAGACGCACCTTCGGGTGCCGCGCAAGTATTTGTAAAATTGGCAGAAAGTGTGATTTGGGCGGGTTGGGGATCACTACAGAGGTGTCGCCGCGTGGCCGCTCAAGTTATTGAAAAAGATGGACATTCACCGTAAAAGTGTCGGACTCCACGTAGTGGCCCGTGCAGTGGGCTGGAGACGGCGCAACGCGCCTGCAAATCTCTCCCGGCGGCCTGTTCAAGGGGGGCGGGCCTCCCTGCTCAGCCGAGCTCGCGCCCGCTGACGCCGCGTTGGGTGCGCGCAAGATCACGCTCGCGCTGAAGGTCGAGGGCGGCGCTCTTGTTGCGCTCGCGCTGGAGTGCGCCAGGCAGGCGCTTCGCATCGTCGGTGAAGATCTGAACTTCGAGGCGCGCTCGCGAAAGGCCGACGTAGAAGGTGTCCTGCGCTGTGGTGGGGCTGCCGGCTTCAGCCTCGTAGATGACCCGGTCGACGGTCAGGCCCTGGCTGCCATGGACGGTCCGGGCGTAGCCATAGTCGAGGTGAAGCGGATCCTTCCTGGGCAGTAGAGCGTCGCGCTTGCCGTCACTGAGATAGATGGACTGGCTGGTGATGGCCTCGACACGGAGACAATCGCCATTGGCCAGATCGCGGGCGGCGTCATTGCGCGTGATCCGGACCAGATCCCCCTTTGTCAGCTGAGCCTTCGTCGCGCTGTAGACCGAGAGCTCCGGCGCCTCCCCGAGCCTGAACACGATCTTGCGGCCGCCGGCGTCGGCGACGGTCAGGCGATCCTCCTTGCCGATATCGGTCACCTGGTAGGCAACGCCCTTCTTCAGGCCATGGGCTGGATAGTCCCGCTCCGGCTGAACCCGGTCTCCGACCTCATAGTTCTTGGCGAACTTCCGCTCTTCGCGGGTGGTGTCCCGGCGAACCAGAAACTCGACGGGGACGCCGCCCTCATCGAGGCGCAGGGCCCGCCGGACGTTGGCGTTGATCTCGCGGCGGGCCTCATTGGTGCCCGAGATGATCAGTGTCCGCTGCTGCTCCGCCGGTGAGAGGCGCGCATAGGCATCTGCGATGGCCTCACGCCTCGCCTGCGGATTCCCCATCTCGTAGACGTCCTTGATCCGCTCCAGCGCCATGGCGGCCTTTCCGCTGGCCGCGAGGCCGACAGCCTCCTTCAGCTTTGGATCGAGCTGGCGCTGGATTTCGGTCATCCGGCTCAAATCCATGCCGGCCTTGATGAGCTGATCGAAGGGTCTGCCCGCCTCGATCGCTTTGGTCTGCTGGCGGTCTCCGATCAGGACGACGCGGGCGTCCGCTGTCTCGGCCAGTTTCAGTATCGCTGCCATTTGTCGGGTGGGGATCACGCCAGCTTCATCGACAACGAGGACGGTTGCGGGCGACAGCTCGCGCGACTTCGCCGCGAGAAAGGACGAGACCGTGTTCGCCTTGACGCCGAGTTCACGCAGCGCCTTCACTTGGGCGCCGTAGGGGGCGAGGACCCTGACCTCGTGGCCAGCCTTCTCAATTTCCATTTTGGCGGCCTGGAGCATGTGGCTCTTGCCGGTCCCAGCCAGGCCCTCGATCCCAACTACGCGGTTAGAGGTCGAGAGCATCAAGACCGCAGCCTTCCACTGCTCCGTGGTGAGTTCGTTGTGCGGCAGCCTGTGCGCCGCCCTTTCAGGGTTGTGAAACGGACGGACCGTCCGACGCCCCTCGCGCTCGATCCGCAGGATCTCACGCTCGTTCTCGATGGCCACCGGGGTCGTGAACCTCGGCGGAAGCTCAACAAGACGGCCCCCGGCAATGGCCTGATAGACGCGCTCATGGGCCTGGTTGGCCGGCTCTCCCGCCGTTTGAAGATCACCGACGAGCTGCGAGAAGGTTTGTCCTGTGGCGCTGCGCTCCTTGGCCGGCGCGTAGCAAGGCTCCTCCTGAACCAATCGTCCCTGATCGACCTCACGACGCACGGCGGCGACGACGGCGTCCAGAGTCGAACCCTCGACCCCATGCTGCATCGCCACTTCCATCAGTCTCGCGCCGGTGAATGCGGCTTCGCGTTCCGACAGGTGGCCGATGGCATAGCGGACTGCGGCTGTGGCATGGCGGGACGCGGCGATGGCGGCCGGCGGTTTGAAGAGGGCCATGATTGAGCTTTTCTGACGCGCCGTGCGTGCGCGCTCGCCCAACTCGATCCCGAGCTCACTAGCCCGCTGTCGCCAAGAGGCGTGGAGCGCCTCGCGATCCATCTCCGGTGACTTCCTTTGCCGCGTCTTCATCGTCGCCATCTGACGCTGGGCCGTCGTGGCCGTGGCGCGGGTCAAACCTGACTTGGCGAGCTCGGCTTCAACTTGTGCGCTGCGCCGGCTGAAGCCCTCGATCCGGGCGCGGCTGACGCTCGCGATCTCGAACGTTCCTTCCCGCCCAAAGCGCAGCTCATAGCCTTTCTCCTGGAGCTCACGCGAGAGTTCGGCCCGGTACAGGACGCCCAGGTAGCCGGTCATCTTGATGATGGCTTCGTTGCTCAACGCCCGCCACTGGCCGTCGGCGCGTCGCGTCAGGTTCATGATGACGGCGTGGGTGTGAAGCGCGGGATCCTGTTCTCGCGTGGTTTCGTGCCGGAACTTGGCGATGATCAGGTTACCCGTGCGCTCCTCATGGGTGACGCCAGCCGACTTCTGCCTGGCCCGCGCCTGCTGTTCGACCAACTCCATGACCTTGGTGACGGCCCTGTCGTGGGCTTCCACTAGGACCGAATGGCCACCGACAAGGGCGAGAATGGAGACGCTTTTTGGAGCGGAGAAGGTGAAGTCGATCCCGATCCTGCTCTTGCTGTCGGCGCGGGTTGATCCTCGGGCCGGGGCCTGGCCGGGCGTGACTCGCCCAGCCAAGAGGTCCTGGAACCGACCGGCCTGGACCTGCCCGGAGAGCCCCAGCATCTCAGCGCCACGTCCTTGCCAGACCTGGCTCTCGCCCTCCTTGGCGAAATAGTCGTCAGCGCCGTCGGCATAGTAGGCGCCGACAGCGCCGACATCGGCGCGGGTGAGGACTTTATGGCTCAGCACGGGCGGACGTTCAGCGAGGCTTCCAGACCGGCAGCCCGCCGTACTCAACCGAGGCCTGGGCCTCCCGGATCTTCTGGGGACTGGCTAGGTAGCGCAGGGTCATCAGGATTTCCGCGAGCATCCCTTCGAGCACGGCGGGATGAAGGGGTTGATGTCCTGCAAGGCCGCGGGCCGACGGCAGGGCGCCCGATAGCGCTAAGTCTGCGCGAAGAGACAGGACCGTCTGATGGAAAAACGAGGCCAGCGCCAAGCGCTCCCTGATCACGGCGGGGAGGGTCTGGTTCGTGGAGGAGGCGACCTCCTTCAGCTCGACGAAGAGTTCAGAGGGTAGTCGTACCTGGATCGGATAGGATTTAGACATGGGTGTTCGTCCGACGGGGGAGGGGGCGGTCGGCAGGCGCGAGACGTCAGAGCTCTGACGTCGACGCGCCTGCCTCAGCTATGTGTGTGGAGGGGAGGCTCAGTAGGCCGCCCCAGCTACCTGCGGATGATCCGTTCAGGCGTCTCCGGGAGGACATGTGCCGCTGCCTTGGCGCTGGTAGGTTGGCGGTGATCAATCCAGTCCAGGATTTCGGACTCCACCCAGGCGATGCGCCCCGGTGTCAGTTGCACTGGCTGCGGCGCCTTGCCGTCGCGGACGAGCCGCCACCAGGTCGTGCGGCCAAGGTCGCCCACCATCGGCCGGACGGCTTTCCAGGCGATGAGCTTCTTCTTCGTCTGTTGGGTCATTCACGTTCCATGTGTTGCCCGCTCAACTCAGCGGCAACAGCGAAAATCACGCGCAAATGTTCACAGAACGTTACGTGTACATGCGGGAAAAGGTGTCTAAAATCAACGGATTATTAATGAGATCGGGAGAGATAGAACTGCTCGCGCGCGTGACTAGAGGTTAAGCCAGTAAGTATTGCTTATAGGGGGCGCCGCGGAGCGCGGTGAGAGCGCCCCCGGGCCGGTCGGAAAAACGGTCGCCGATCCACGATTATTTTTCGAAGAAATCGCGTTTCACTCCCTGATCGTCCAGGTTGGGCGCTCTGATTTGCCGACTCACTGGTCTTTGAATCAATCCCGCTAGCCGCGCGGGGCGCGCGCCAGCCGTCGCTCAGCGGAGCATCCTGCCCCATTTTCCAAGTCCCGAAGCGCTCGCGTGTGGAGGCGCCCTACCGAGAGGGCATCGGCTATGTCGCGGTCAAAGTTGGCTCAGCGCGAGGGGGGCTACATGATCGAGTTTCACATGTGAAACTCGATCATGTAGCCCCCTTCGCGAGGCGTGAATTGGAGCCGACAGCGCAGGAATTGCACATGTGCAATTCCCGATGGTCGCGCCCTTAATGGGGGTGTGGATCGGAAGCGGTGAGGACTCTCCAGGCCGCATGGAGGGGCCCTTTCGCGAGGGAGGAATGACCTAAGCGATATGATCAGGCTGCCATAAGTCTCGCGAGCCGACCCAGAGCGTGACGCAAAGGGGAGCCAAGACGGGGAGAGGGGAGGGAGGTTAGCGCCACTTGCTGACCTCGGCTCCAGGCCGATATGCGGACATTCTTCAGCAGAGACGATGGTCCGGCTACCGGTCCGCTGGTCACGGCTGGATCCGGAGCCGTTGCGGACGTTGATAACCTGGGGCACCCTCGCATCGTGATGACCTGGGGAGATACTGTCTTGGTTCGCGCAGGGGCTCCGCCGCATCTGCGCCCTGGCTGCTTTGCTACCATAGTTGCCATCACTCGAGCGGATGAGCGTTCCACCGTGTCTCTTGAGAAGATGCCGCCGGGCACGGTTTACACAATCGAGTTCGGCGATGGCTCAGATGCCGAGGCGCATGAGAGCCATCTCAAGCCAGTTGATGAATAGGTCCGTTTTCCGCCCTTCGCGGCGGTTCAGAACACCTGCACTGCGACCGCCCACTCGCGATAAATGCGACGGCAGGGACGCGCCACTTGCGGTCATTGGCTGCCGGCCGGATTCCGGACATTCCTCAGCCGGGACAAAGGTCCGGTTGCCGGCCCGCTAGCCGCGGCTGAATCCGACCCTTAGGGGACCTTTGATTGGTCTGCTCCTAGGAAAGCTGGGCAGCAGGTGCACGATTTGGCATCGTGTTCAGATGACCTGTTCGAGTTGCACCGATCTCTGCCAGGACGTACGGATTGGCAGTCCGGGCCAACTTGATAAGACGATTAGGGTGATCCGAGACAATCTCGCCGATGGCACGCTGATCGAAACGCCTCGCGGCTCCACCCAGCATGACGTGATCGAGCCAACGCCATTTGCGGGCATCGTCGACGCTGCGACTTTGCCCGATGTCATTAAATGCGATTTCGAGTGCGCAGACTGCGGCGAGGCTTTCCGGCTCAGGTGCGAGACTTACCACGGAAGCGGCGGAGCCTGGACGCACGGCACTGTCGCTTAGCTTTCTGTCCGCTCCCCACCCTTCCCGGCGGTTCAGGATGTCTGCACTGTGGCAGCCTGCTCGGCGAGGAGCGCAGCGGCAAAGATGCGCCAAAGGCGGACTCTCTTTCGCGTGCCGTAGGAAGACGTCGCCGCCAATCTCCGTTGCTGGCACTGCCTGAACATCGAAGGCTAGGCAGCATCGGTCGGTGGTTCGGGTTCACTCGCACGGTCGTTTAGAAAGTCCTCCAAGCGCAATGGCGGCTTGTCGGCGTCGGTGATGTGGGTCGTCGACCACAGGATAGAGGTCTCGTAGACCGATCTGCAGATCCGTTCGCCATCCTGCTCGAACCAATGCGTCGCCTCGGGAAGCAGCGCATGCGATACTGGGTGGCGGGCGAACGGATTGTGGAAGACCTCCATCTCCGCAGACCAGGGTTCATAGCCCTGCGGCCAGAGCTGGCGATATTCGCGGCTGGCCACATCCAGGCAGAACGGCACACCTTCGAGGGCGCCCGGGTTGCGGTCGAAGAACTTGCCTACCCGCGTGTAGCGGAAGCCCTTCGGCGACGCGCCCGCCGAGATCATGACCCTATTGAGCTTCGAGATCGCGCAGGCGTTGGAGAAGATCACCGCCGAGAGCTCGGCATGATCGGCATTCGCGAACAGCCCTGCCGGAAAGGCCGACGGCCCGTGAAGGTGCCTCGCCGCGTAGGGCCGGGCAACCTTCTGGCCGGCTTCGTCCACTACCTCGGCGCCCTCGCCATAGAGGTAGCCGATCAAGCCTTCGCGGCTCCAAATCATCGATCCTGGGGCATGGAAGTCAGCGACGGCTAGTATGAAGGGTTTGCCCTTCACGTGGGCCATCTCGTGGTAGTTGCGCTGCAGCTTGCTGCCGAGGGTCTTAGCGAACCGCAAGGCGGCTGGCCCGAAAAAAAGGGCACCCCTTCCCTCCGGCGGCGCGGTGCTCGGCGCGTTAACGTGGTTGTAGGGCGTGGATGGATTGGCGGTAACCGCCTCTACCCAGGCTTCGCCGCCGAGCCGGTTCTCGATATGGAAGTCCGGCGACTCCACCGGCTGGGTCACGTGCAGACCTTGCTCACGGAACGCGGCCAGTAGCTGGGCCTCCCAGAGGCGCGTGTGGAAATTTACGGTCTGGCAGTCCCCGGCCCAGTTTTTGTCCGGGTTGGGGAGGGCAAGATAGAGCTGATTCAGAACCCAGGCCGCGTGGTGGTGTGTCGACTGAAGCAGCACGTTGAACACGTCGCTGGTGGTGCGACCACCCAGATCGTGGAGCGCGGGCCGCGGCGCTGTGTTTAGCGGCAGCGGTTCGGGCGGTTCTCCGACGCGCAGGAGGATCTCAAGCCGCACCTTGGCGGCGTCGAGCGAGGCGAAACCGACCTCCTCCGCCACGACCGTCCAGACGTCGTCCACGCGCCGACGCATCGCCAGGACACCAAGTGATCGGTCCTCGACATGCTGGGTGACAACACCGCAGGTCTTCCCTGCAGCGTCGCCCCAGGCCCCGATCGGCGGCCGATCACCGAACCCATGTCCGCGCGGCAACGCCAGGGCGATGATGTCGAACATGGCCTGCGGGATCAGCTGCATAGGCCTATGTATAGAGCTTGTCCGTAAGCGGGAGTGCCCTGGTGGACCTCGAAGCTATTCTGATCCAGCCGTTCCGCTGGCCGAAAGCCGGCGACAAGCTCTTCCAGGTCTCGCCCGACTGGGACGGCAACGCCGTCCCCGCGGACCACCCGCACAGTCGCATGGTGCTGATGATGAGCGGCTACAAGCGAGCCGCCGACCTGATGGTCGAGCATGCGACGGCTCACCGCGCGGACCGGGACACCTTCGTGTTCCCGGTCATCTTCAACTACCGGCAGTTCCTGGAACTCTCCTTGAAGTATCTGGTCTCGACCTACGGCCGCACAGTTGAGGTCGACCCGATCTGGAACTCCCATGACCTTGGCAAGCTCTGGACTCGGTTCGAGGAGGTTCTGGACGGCTACGGTTTGGCTGACGATGATGGTGCGGCGACGGCTGTGGCCCAGATCGTCGCCGAATTCGCCGCAGTCGATCCCGGCTCCTTCTCTCACCGCTATCCGGTCGACCCCAAGGGGCGGCCGATCGCGCTCGAGCACGAATATCTGGACCTCGCAGCCCTCGCGGACGTGATGGATGCAGTCGACGGCTTCTTCACCGGCTGCGACGGCCATCTCGACAACTTGCAGACCGCCGGCCCCTAGGGCCGACGCCAGTAGCCAAGCTTTGCGGGATCGCGTCTAGATCGCGGTCATGGCGAGGAATCCGAACAACCGGCTCGAGCGATGGGAGGTCGGCATCATCAAGGCGATGATGACTGCGGCTCCCCGAAAGACTGACCAAGACATCCTGGCCTATTTCACAAGGCCAACCAGGTCGATAAACCACGGTCGCATCAAGGACATCCGCGACGGGAAGACCCATGCAGGGGTGCCGGGGGCATCCGGCGACGAGCTCACAGCGTTTCTTGAGTCTTGGCCTAATGTGGATGGCAGCGGGCTTCACCTGATCGGCGACGAACTGCTGATCAAGGCGCGCGAAGCGATGCTCCACGCCGTCCAGGGCTTCAACAACCCCCGCGCCTTCTTCAAGGCCGAGGTGTTCATCGTCACCGCGGTGATCGCCTGGACCTATCTGCTCCACGCGCATTTTAAGCGCCAGGGCGTCGACTACCGTCACAGGGACCGGCGGACCGGCGACGTCCTCAAGACCCGTCATGGCGCGGACAAGCACTGGGAGCTGGAGCGTTGCCTCGGCGATGCGGCCTGCCCGCTGGACGACGCCACCAAGGCCAACCTGAAGTTCTTGATCGAAATCCGCCACGAAATCGAACACCAGATGACGCGCCGCGTCGACGACGTCATCAGCGCGAAGCTGCAAGCGTGCTGCCTAAACTTCAACGCAGCCCTGAAGTCCATGTTCGGGGCGGAGTATGGCTTGGACCGCGAGCTCGGCGTGGCACTGCAGTTCTCGGGGGTCGCCAAATTGCAGCGCGATCAACTGCTGAAGGACACCGACCTTCCCGCTCATCTCGTGGCCGCCCACCTCGCCTATGAGGACGCCCTGCCTGACGAGGTCATCAAGGACCCCAAGTACGCCTATCGGGTCGCCTACGTGGAGCGGTCGGTGAACTCCAAGGGCAAGGCCGACCAGGTGGTGGAGTTCATCCGCCCCGAGTCCGCCGAAGGCGAGGTGATCGCAAGCGTCTTGGTCAAGGAATCCGAGCGCAAGAAGTACAAGCCCAAGGACATCGTCGAGCAAATGCAGCGCGAGGGGCATCGCAACTTCAAAATCTATGACCACCAGCTCCTCTGGCAGGCGGCGGACGCAAAGAACCCAGCGCACAAGTTTGGGGTGGAGCTGCGGCCAGGCGATTGGTGGTGGTACGACAAGTGGATGGAACACGTTCGGGCGCGGCTCGCGTAGCGATGACGATGGACAGCCCCCTCCAGAGGCGGACTTTCCAAACTTCCGCTTTGAGCCCTAAGCGGTCGCCCCATGCAGCGCCATGTGCGGGGGCAGAAGCTGCGGAGAGCCTCGGACGTGGGAGCGCGGGCGCTAGGTCTTGGAATGAAAGAAGAGAGGAAGGGGAGGGGAGAGCGACGTTAGCTCTCAAGAAAGGTCCATCCCCATGGGCGCATCTCCTCCCTGCTTCTGGCCCGCCTGTGACGCTGGCTGGCGCCTCGACGCCGATCTTGTTCACCTGATCGACGAGGAACTGACCAGGCCGCTGCCGGACGGCATTTCGAAGATCCATCGACACAACATGCTGCAGCGCCGCCTGGCGGAGCTCGGCAGCCGTCTCGGTTATGGTTCGGCTATTGAGGTGGCTACCGGCTACCGCAGGTTCGTGCAGACTGGACGCTTCGACGTGGCATGGACGCGGCCCGACGGTCAGCCGCCGATCATCTTCGAGATCGACAGCTGCTGGCGTCGCGAGTCGCTCGTTAAGCTGGGTCGGGTCGGCAAGGAGGCCCAGAAGCTGTGGATCTACTACGGTCAACGGCCCTGGCCGCCAGAACCCACGGAGCCCGGATTTCGTCGCCTGAACATGCTGAGGATCGGGCCCTCGCGTCGTGGCGTGAACGACGGCCGTCGGCGACCAGTGATCTCGCCCGGCCGGTGGCCAGAGGCGCTGTTTCCCCCGGGGGGCGAACCATCACTGCGGCTAGCATAGTCCATCCCCATAATGGCGGCCCAGCGGTGCGGCCCCGATTTGGCTGTGAGGCAAGCGCAGTAACCCGCCCCATGCCGGCGCGCAGAGCGATCTGACGAACGAAATCACCCTACTCCCAACTCACTCAGTCCAGGTAGATTATGATGAACTCCAAAACCCCGTATCCCGGCCCAAACGACCTCGCCGATATCGAGGCGTCCGCCAATCGGCTCGCCGCCAGAGGCCTTTCGCCGGTGGAAACCTATGCCTTCGCGGTGATCGTCAAGCGCAGCAGAGAGGAGGAGTTTGATGCGGTCCGCGCTCGAGATGAACTCCGACGCGCGGGCTATCCCGCTTCCCAGGCCGACGCCATGGTGCACGAAGTCTGTCTCTGGCGGATATCTGCAGGCCTAGGGAAGAAGCGCCGCTTGCCAGCCGCCTTGGCGAGGCCATTGTCGCTTCTTCTCGGCTAAATTCACCCGTCAGCGAACTTCTGGCACTAGAGGCGACTGATATTGCGTGTCCCGCCGTTTCAGCGTCCCCCGGGTCACACTCTTCGCCGGGCGCGTATTGTCCACGCAAGGCTCTACGCCATCGGCGGGACGCAACTGCATCAGCTTTCGGGTTTAGCCGGAACCCTACTAGCCCCTTTGTTCTCGTCTCCCACGCCCGCTGGGGTCTCGCCGTCCGAAGGTCCGAAACCACCGATGGGACCAAAGTTGCGCCCATCCTCTGGCGCCTGCTGCGTGACGGTGTCCTGTTGGCCAGTGGGGCCGGATTTAACAGACGCGCTCATTTCTTGGTTGGGCATTGCTACCTCCTGCATTTCCCCGTGCTGCTGAAACGTTCGAGGGGCCAAGTGGCTCCCGTTCGCGGTTGGTTGGACCTAGCAGTGCGGACTGGCGTGAGCGCTATGGATCAGCAAATTACGCAGTTAAGGGTTCGCGCGCGCCAGATCTGCAACCAGCCCATGGCGCTGGTAGCGCCGCTCAAGTCCTGCGGCAGCGCGGGGCGTCCATTTCAGTTGAACAAGACGGGGTCGCCCTGGGTGTCGAAGGCGGCGAAGCGACCGACCCCGCCGGCCATAACCGAATCGACCATCGATTGAAGCGCGACCTCAATCTGCGCCGTGGTCGGCGGCTTGCCGTCCTGGCCAGCAAGTGCGGCGGCGAAGACGATCTGCCATGGAGGTCCAGCACGCCTAGCTTCTTCGGCTAGGGCGGAAAAGTCGGCGAGGTCCGTCGGCGCCTTGTCCACGCACATCAGGGGCGCGAGGGCGCCCCCGGCGCCGGCCAGGAACCGTTCACGCTGGGCCGCCGTCGCCTCGTCAGGCAGTTCAGAGGCCGCGAAGACGAACAGCAGTTGATGGGGCTCTGGCTGGCTGGCGGCGGTCTTCAGCAGTTGATCGAAGTGTGAGTCCGTCATGGGAACAATCCTGAGTCTGTCGGGGGCAACCTGATCCGAGCCAGTTTTTTATACCCCAGCGGCATGGAGTCGTGGGGTCATAAGGCGCTCGGGTGAGACCTTTTGCGCGATCTGAGGGATCATCGTGTCGAGGGCCGGCGCCTTCACCCCGAGGAACAGGTCCGCCGCCAGCTGGCCAGTCGACGGCGCAGTCTGAACCCCATAGCCGCCCAATCCCGCGAACCAGAACAGGCGCGGCGCCCGCGGGTCCCAGCCAATGACCGGCAAGCGGTCGGAGGCGAAGCTACGAAGTCCGGCCCAGCGGTGCTTAATCTGCTGCGGTTCGTAGCCCGTCGCCTGTTTCAGCCGGGCCACCGCCAGGGCGATATCACCTAATTCAGGCTGCGCGTCGGTCGGGGGCGATGGGGTCTCATCACAGGGGCAAACCAACAGGTCTCGGCCAAACGGTCGGAAATAGTAGCGGTCCTCCAGGTCCTTGATGATCGGACCGTCGAGCACCTGAACGCGGGGTTGGGGCGGGTCCACCAGGACGACTGTGCGGCGATAGGCGGTCAGCCC
>Ga0070751_1001684_pt1 | contig 12926 bp, 14 predicted proteins | sample VirMetDEL_Aug_28_FD_78514 | JGI IMG/M metagenome (GOLD analysis project Ga0070751, IMG submission 78514) | Aqueous microbial communities from the Delaware River and Bay under freshwater to marine salinity gradient to study organic matter... | ecosystem: Environmental > Aquatic > Marine > Coastal...
ATCGAAGCAAACGACAGAGAGCAAAAACTGTGATCGATCCAGCTTTTCTTTATCTTTCGATATTTGACATTTCGAAAGAAAACGAAGAAGGTGCGGTCGCCCAACAGGAATTGCGAATGGACGCTTCTGTGCTTACCGACTTGCCCGCGTGGCAGCGCCTTGGCGGCGCCTATACCGCCGAAGAAATCGCCCAGCAGCCGCGCATGTGGACTGCCCTGGCCGACCTCCTCGATGACGCGCAGGCGCGCATCGACCGCTTCCTGGGGGATGCACTGCGCCAGCCCGGCCAGCTGGTGATCTTCACCGGTGCCGGCAGCTCGGGCTTCATCGCCGAAATGGTGGCCGACCACATCAACGCGCAGTGGCCCGCCGAGGTCCGCGCCGTCCACACCACCAGCCTGCTCACCCACCCGGCGCTGTACCTGCGCCGCGACCGCCCGACCCTGCTGGTGTCGTTCGGGCGCAGCGGCTCCAGCCCGGAAAGCGTGGCGGCGGTGGAACTGGTACGCGACCGGGTCGACGACGCGCGCTTCCTGGACATCACCTGCAATGCCGACGGCGAACTGGCCCGGCGTGGCCATGGCCGCAGCGATACGCTGTCGCTGCTGATGCCGCCGCCCAGCTGCGACCGCGCCTTTGCCATGACCAGCAGCCTGAGCAGCATGCTGCTGGCCGCGCTGAGCGTGTTCGACAGCGCGCCGTGGCCGCAGCGCGTGCAGCGCCTGCGCAGCCTGGCCAGCCACGGCGAACGTGCGCTGCAGGCGTGGGACGCCGCCGTGGGCGCGCTGGCCCAGGCCACGTACTCGCGCGTGATCTACCTGGGCAGCGGCCCGCTGGAAGCGCTGGCCCGCGAAGCGGCGCTGAAGGTGCTCGAACTCACCGCCGGCCAGGTGCTGGCGCTGGCCAATACCCCGCTCGGCTTCCGCCACGGCCCCAAGTCCACGCTCAATGGCGACACCCTGGTGGTGATGCTGCGCAGCGCACAGCCGTTGTCGCGCCGCTACGAACAGGACCTGCTGAATGAACTGCGTGGCGATGGCATCGCTGCACGGGTGATCTCGGTCGGCCCCGATGGCGATGACCGCGCCGACGGCGACTTCGTGCTCGACGCGCCCACGCTGGACGACAGCTGGCTGGCCCCGCTGTGGCTGCTGATGCCGCAGTGCTATGCGCTGCAGCGTTCGGCGGCGCTGGGCATGACCCCGGACAACCCCTTCCCCGACGGCACCGTGAACCGGGTCGTGCAGGGCGTGACCATCCATTCCCATGGCTGAGCAGGGCATGCCCATGCAGTGCTGGTACGGCATCGACGTTGGTGGCACCAAGATCGAGCTGGTGGCCTACGACGCCACCCTGCGCGAACTGCACCGTGAGCGGGTGACTACGCCCACGCAGGACTACGACACCTTCCTGCAGGCGATCACCGGGCTGGTGCACAGCGCCGACCGCACGCTGGGCGGCACGTGCCGGGCCATCGGCATCGGCCTGCCGGGCGTGCGCGACCGCAGCACCGGGCGCCAGCTGAGCGCGAACGTGCCCAGCCTCACCGGCCGCCTGGTCGGCGAGGACCTGCAGGCGCGGCTGCAACGGCCCCTGCAGTTCGGCAACGACCTGCAGTGCTTCGCCCTGAGCGAAGCGCATGGCGGCGCGGGCGAGGGTTACCCGAGCATGTTCGGCGCGATCCTGGGCACCGGCGCCGGTGGCGGTTTCTGCGTCGGTGGCCAGCTGCTCACCGGGGCCAACGGCATCGCCGGCGAGTGGGGGCACTGGAGCATTCCAGCCACGCTGCTGCAGCGTCACGCGCTGCCGGTGTTGCCGTGCGCGTGCGGCCTGCGCGGTTGCCTGGAACGCTACGTGTCCGGCAATGGACTGGCGCTGATCCACGAAGGCCGCGGCGGTGATGCCGTGGACGCCGCCGCCGTGGTGGCGCTGGCCCACGCCGGCGATGCCATCGCCATGCAGGCGCTGGCGATCCACCGCGACCTGCTCGGCTACAGCTTCGCCAACCTGATCCTGGCCATCGACCCGCACGTGATCGTGCTGGGCGGCGGCCTGTCCAAGCTGGAGCAGCTGTACCACGACCTGCCCGCCGCAATTACCCCCTACCTGTTCCAGGGGGTGCGCGTGCCGCCGATCCTGCCGCCCACCTTCGGCGATGCCGGCGGTGCGCGTGGCGCGGCGCTGCTGGCGCGCCAGCACCATCCTGCCTGCTGATACCCCCTTGTTGCACCGCTTGTTTCCGGAGTTGCCATGTCTGCCATCCAATCGCTGATCGCCGCCCATCGCCAGGGCCACCCCGTGGGCCTGTACAGCGTGTGCTGCAGCAATGAACAGGTGCTGCTGGCGGCCATGCAGGTCGCCCGGCGCTACGACACCCTGCTGCTGATCGAGGCCACTTCCAACCAAGTGGACCAGTTCGGCGGCTACACCGGCATGACCCCGCCGCAGTACCGCGATTACGTGCTGCAACTCGCGCGCGATGCAGGCTTCCCGGCCGAGCGGCTGGTGCTCGGCGGCGACCACCTCGGGCCGAATGCCTGGCAGAAGGGACCGGCCGAGGTGGCGATGGCCAACGCGCGCACGCTGATCGAGGCGTACGTGGCCGCCGGCTTCCACAAGATCCACCTGGACTGCAGCATGTCCTGCGCCGATGACCCCACCCCGCTGCCCGATGCGGTGGTGGCGGCGCGCTCGGCCGAACTGGCCCGCATCGCCGAACGCACCGCCGCCGCGCACGGCCTGCCGCCGCCGGTGTACGTGATCGGCACCGAAGTACCGATCCCCGGCGGCGAAGCCTCGCTGGACGGTGGCCTGCAGGTCACCACGCCGGCGGCGGCCGCCACCACCCTGGCCATCCACCGCGAGGCGTTTTCCGCCCCGGACCTGCTGCCGGCGTGGGAGCGCGTGATTGCGATGGTGGTGCAGCCCGGCGTCGATTTCGACCACAGCAGCGTGCACTACTACGACCCGTCCGCGGCGCGCGCGTTGTCGGCGTTCGTCGACGCGCAGCCGCGCATCGTGTTCGAAGCGCACTCCACCGACTACCAGACCGAAGCCGGCCTGCATGCGCTGGTGCGCGACCACTTCGCCATCCTCAAGGTGGGCCCGGCCGCCACCTATGCGTTCCGCGAAGCCGTGTTCGCCCTGGCCATGATCGAGGCCGAGCTGCTGCCGGCGGCGCAGTGCTCCAACGTGATCGCGGTGCTCGACCAGTGCATGCGCGACAAGCCGGGCAGCTGGCGCAGCTACTACCAGGGCAATGAACACGAACTGCGGTTGCTGCGCGCCTATTCGCTGAGTGACCGCAGCCGCTATTACTGGGGCGAGCCGGCCGTGGTGGCGGCGCTGGAGACGCTGGTGGCCAACCTGCGCCAGCACGCGCCGCCGCAGATCCTGCTGAGCCAGTTCCTGCCCAACCAGCAGTTGGCCATCGAGGCCGGCGCGCTGACCCACGATCCGTTGGCGCTGATCCAGCACAAGGTGGCCGAACGGCTGGGCGAGTATGCCCGTGCCTGCAATCGCAACCGCGCCGGGGTCGATAACGAAACTTCCCGGGCCACGGAGCTTTCGGAACGGTAAGCTTCGGCTTTCCTTCCGAACGGAATCGCCCCCATGCGCAACACACGCCAGCGTCGCCAACAGATCCTGCAGTTGCTGGTCGAGCACGGCAACGTGCAGGTCAGCGAGCTGGTCGCGCGGTTCGGTGTGTCGGCGGTGACCATCCGCGCCGACCTGACCCACATCGAATCGCAGGGCCTGGCCACGCGCACCCATGGCGGCGCGACCCTGGTGCGCACCCCGCCGCAGGAACAGGACATCCACGAGAAGGACGCCCTGAACCTGCCGGTGAAGGACAGCATCGGCGCGCACGCGGCCGGGCTGGTCAAGGCCGGCGACAACATCATCATCGACTCCGGCTCCACCACGATGACCCTGGCCCGGCACCTGCGCGGGCACCGCGACGTGACGGTGATGACCAACGGGCTGAACATCGCCTGGGAACTGGCCAACGCACCCGGCGTGGAACTGCTGCTCACCGGCGGCCTGCTGCGCAAGCAGTCGCTGTCGCTGCAGGGCAGCCAGGCCGAAGCCAGCCTCACCACCTACAGCTTCGACACCCTGTTCCTGGGCGTGGATGGCCTGGACCTGCAGTTCGGCCTGACCACCCACCACGAGGCCGAAGCCAGCCTCAACCACCGCATGGTCGAGCGCGCACGCCGCATCGTGGTGCTCACCGATGCCTCCAAGTTCGGCCGGGTCAGCCTGCACCGCATCGCGCGGCTGGACCAGGTCCACACCGTCATCACCGACGCCAGCATCGACGCCGAGTACCTGGAAGGGCTGCAGCGGCTGGGCATCGAAGTGATCATCGCCGAGTCCCCCGCGTGACCCAGACCCGTTCCCTGCACGGCCGCATCCTCACCCCGCTGGGCTGGCGCCGCGGCCACGTGCACTTCGACACCCATATCCTGCAGCTGCAGGTGGACGACCACAGCGGCGCCGACGATCCGCAGCTGCCGGTGATCCTGCCCGGCTTCATCGACCTGCATGTGCATGGTGCGGCCGGCGTGGACCTGATGCAGGGCGGCGACGTGGCCCGCACCATCGCCCGCACCCACGCGCGCTTCGGCACCACCACGCTGCTGGCCACCACCATGACCGCCGGCCTGGACGAGATCGCCCATGCGCTGCAGGGTGTTGCGGCCACCATGGCCGCGCCGGACGCCGCGGCCGCCTGCATCGCCGGCGTGCACCTGGAAGGCCCGTTCATCAGTCCGCAGCGGCTGGGCGCGCAGCCCAACCGCACGCTGGAGGCGACGATGGCGCTGGTGCAGCAGCTGCACGCGCTGGCGCCGATCCGGGTGATGACACTGGCACCGGAGATCGGCGCGCACACCGCGTTGATTCCCGCGCTGACCGCGCTCGGCATCCGCGTGCAGCTGGGCCACAGCGCCGGCACCTACGAGGACGGCGTGGCCGCCCTGCAGGCCGGCGCATCCGGCTTCACCCACCTGTTCAACGGCATGACCGGCGTGGACCACTACCACCCCGGCATTGCCGCCGCTGCCCTGGCGCATGCGCAGTACGCCGAGATCATCCCGGACCTGCAGCACCTCCACCCCGGCGTGATCCGGCTGGCCGCACGCGCGATTCCGCGCCTGTACGCGGTGACCGACGCCACCGCCGCCACCGGCATGCCCGACGGCGAGTACGCCCTGGGCGAGCAGCGCGTGCACAAGTGCGGCGGCTGCGTGCGCCTGGCCACCGGTTCGCTGGCCGGCAGCGCGCTGACCATGGACCAGGCGCTGCGCAACCTGGTGCAGGTGGGGCTGGAGCTGGCCGATGCATCGCAGCGCGTATCCACCTTCCCGGCCCAGTACCTGGGCCTGGACGATCGCGGCAGCATCGCCCCGGCCGCGCGCGCGGACCTGGTGGTGCTGGATGCCGCGCTGCAGTTGCAGCAGGTGTTCGTCACCGGCCACCCGATCGCCCTGTAACGCCGGGCGCTGCCCGGCCAGTACCCACAATTCGCCAGACCCGGCTGCTGGCACCGCCCCTTCTTCCCGTCTTTCCAGGAACGCGTAGATGACCACCGCCGCCGCCACTGCCGTTCCCGCCCCCGACGCCCCACGCTGGCCGATCCGCTACCTGCTGTTCATGGGTGGCATGGGCGGCCTGCTCTACGGCATCGATATCGGCATCATCGCCGGCGCCCTGCCCTACCTGGAGGCCACCGCCACCGCCAGCTGGCACCTCACCAGCCAGCAGCTCGGCTTCGTGGTGGCCGCGGTGCTGCTGGGCAGCGTGCTGTCGTCGCTGTTCGCCGGCATGGTCGCCGACCTGATCGGCCGACGGGGCGCGATGTTCCTGGCCGGCGTGCTCTTCACCGCCAGCATTCCGATCATGGCGCTGTCCGACGGCTACGCCGCGCTGCTGATGGGGCGGCTGCTGCAGGGCATCAGCGGCGGCCTGATCGGCGTGGTGGTGCCGCTGTACCTGGCCGAAGTGCTCAGCCCCGAACGGCGCGGCCGCGGCGCGGCGATGTTCCAGCTGCTGCTGACCATCGGGCTGGTGCTGGCCGCCTTGATCGGCCTGTACCACGCGCATGCGGTGGACGCGGCCACCGAAGCGGTGCGCCAGCTGCCGGTTGCCGAACAGCAGCGCCTGCTGTTCGACGTCAAGGACCACGCCTGGCGCACCATCTTCTGGACCTGCCTGTTGCCGGGGCTGGTGTTCACCGGCGGCGTGCTGCTCATCAGCGAATCACCGCGCTGGCTGGTGCGCCGTGGCCGTATCGAGAAGGCGCGGCTTGCCCTGCAACGCACCGTCGCGCCCCGCGATGTGGAACCCACCCTGCAGCGCATCCAGGCCCCGGATACCGTGCAGACCGGCGCCACCGGCACGCGCGACCCGCTGCTCAGCCGTCGCTATGTGTGGCCATTCGTGCTGGCCTGCCTGGTGCTGGCCTTCACCCAGGCCACCGGCATCAACTCGGTGCTGGCCTATGCGGTCAACATCCTCAACCAGGCCGGCCTGCCCGGGTCGGTGGCCAATGGCGCCGACGTGGCGATCAAACTGCTCAACGCAGTGATGACCGTGGTGGCACTGGTGCTGGTGGACCGCAAAGGCCGCAAGTTCCTGCTGATGCTGGGCACCGGTGGCATCACCGTGGCCCTGCTGGCCGCCGCGCTGCTGTTCGTCAAAAGCGAGCACGGGCGGCTGGACGTGCAGGCGCAGCTGCAGCAGCAGGTGGCCGGCAGCACCCTGTCCCTGCCGCTGGATGCGGCGCAGTGGCAGCGCCTGGACCGCAACGCCGGCGACGCCCCGCAGCAGCTCACCGTGTCGTATGCATACGGCGGTTTCAGCAACGTGCGTTCGCTGCGCAGCGACAACCCCATCGACGCCTCGCTGCAGATCCGCCGCGACGATGCGGTGTCGGCCGACAGCGTGATCGGCGCGTTCTTCCGCCGGCTGCACCTCAACCCCTTCCCCGATCCCGCCCACGCCGCGCAGGCGCCGCTGGTGATCGAGCGCGCGATGATCGGCCCGGTGCCCTCGCCCACCCACGGCTGGCTGGTGGCCGGCTGCATCCTGCTGTTCGTGGCGTTCTTCGCGGTGGGTCCGGGCGTGTGCGTGTGGCTGGCGCTGTCCGAACTGATGCCCACCCGCATCCGCTCCAACGGCATGAGCATCGCGCTGCTGATCAACCAGTTCGTGTCCACCGTGATCGCCGCAATCTTCCTGCCTACCGTGGGCCACCACGGCTACGCCAGCATGTTCTTCTTCTGGGCAGCGTGCACGCTGCTGTACTTCCTGATCGCCGCCTTCTGGCTGCCGGAAACCAAGGGCAAGTCGCTGGAACAGATCGAGGCCAACTTCCGCTGACGCGCTGGGCGCCCTTCCATGTACTACCGACGCGCCGGGCTCTGCCCGGCTGCCCGCCCGACCACCCCCACGGCGGGCAGCGACGCGGTATACACAGGCACGGTGTAACTGCCGTCATATCCCGACCGCGCACGGTCCGCAGTGGCATACCCGATCGGCCCATCGCCCACGCGCTGATCGCCAACCGCGAGTACGCCACACGTCGGCGCGCACACCCACGCCTCACCGCCGCGGGCACCCACGCGTACACCCAGCGGTGCGAGCGTACGCAGCAGGTAGCCCGCCGGCGCGTAGTCGGGCAGGTTCGGCCGCCCCAGCCGCTGGCTGGCATGCACGTTGCCCAGCAGCGCAATCACGCGCCCGCCGGGGTGCACCGCACGCGTGATGTGCTCGGCCATGCCCACGTCGCGGGTGCCGGCGCGTTCCTCGTCCACTGCGATCACCGCGATGCGGCGGCCGTCGGCGTGGAGTCGGCGCAGCCGTTCCAGCAGCGCCAGCATCGCCGTGCTGGACCGCCCGTCCTGGGTGGAGCGGGTCTAGAACGGGCCGGCCAGCAGCGCCGCCCGCGCGTCCGGGGTACCCGCCGATGCCAGGTAGGCGTCCAGCCGCGCCTGTTCCCGGGCGCTGATTTCCAGCGCAACGGTCACCGCCGTACCCTCGGCGGCGGCGGCGCAGGCCAGCTCGCCCACGAAGGCCGGCGCCTGATCGGTGCCATGTATCTCGCCCACCAGCACCACCGCGGGCGACGGCATCGCCGCCGGCCAGCGGCAGGGTTCGCTGGCGCGTGCCGGGAGCACCCCCATGGCCATTGCCAGGCCGACCAGCCAGGTTCGTGCGTGCATCGAGCAGACTCCTTTCCGCCGTAGGGGCCTTTCCGTCAGGGCGTCTTCCCGGTGATTTCCGTGTACATGCGCTGTGCCTGGTCCGGGTCCACCAGCCCGGACACCTGCATGCCCTTGCCAAACGGGCCCTGGATGGTCGCCACCGACAGCACCCTGTCGCCCACGCTGAAGGCAACCCGGCGGCCAACGCGCGCTTCGGTGGCGGCATGGATGCGCGACGCGGACGCGTCCTTCATGGTGAGGGTGAGCACGGGCGCACCACGATGCAGATCGACGTCCAACGCCACCGATTCCACATCCGCAGTGGTGATGAACGCCGGCTCCAGCACGGCCAACGGCTGGCCGTTCTCATCCGTCAGCCGGGTCGTCCCGGCGCGCCCCTGCTCGTCCACGTCGCGCATCTGGATACGCACCTGCGGCAGCGGGGCTGCCGATGGCGGCGCCATTGGCATGTTGAGGTCTGCGACCGGCTGGCAGCCGGCCATGCAGACGATGCCGGCCAGCAGCAGTGCGGCCCTCCGATTCCTGCCCATGCGTGGTGCTCCTTGCGGGTGAGTGCCGGGCAATGCCTGGCAGGGGTCTGGGTCCAACAGTATCAAGTCTGCTCCACCGCCACGGCAGCCAGCAGCGCCTGTTCGGCCGCCGCGCTGAAGCGCCAGCCTCCTTCCACCGGCACGATCGCCCCCTCGGCCACCCGTGTATCCCACCACTCTTCGACGAAGCCGGGCGCGAACCCACCGGTCTTGAAGCCGAAGGGTGCCACGACCAGGTCGAACGGCAGCATGAGTTCGTAGCACGGCGTTGCGTAGTCGTCCTGCTCGGCGGGGAGCTTGAGGAAATGCGTGAACGAGGTGGCCGTGGCCAGCTGCGAGTACAGCCAGAACATCAGGTCGTACATGCGGTGCGAATCGGGGTCGGCATGCAGCGCGAAGAAGCCCTTTTCCTCAGTGATCCGGCGCGCCAGCGCACGCAGCACGCGCTCACCCTCGGCCAGCACATCGGCCGATGCATCCAGCGCACGCTGCACGATCGGCGACAGCGTGCCGCGGTCCACGGTGACCAGATCGATCTCCAGGGTTTCGGCTGCATCGTTGAACGCTTCTTCATCCACCAGTCCGTGGATGAAGGTGGTGAAGTCCGGGGCGACCGGCGTGATCGCGTAGTCCGCTTCCTGGTTCACGTGCACCACCTGCGGTTCACCCTGCGGGCCGCACTGGCGGTAGTCGAGCATGATCAGGTCGTGCCCGCCGCTGGGGCAGTCGGCGATGACGATCCCGATGTCCGGGTAGCCCCACTCGCGCTGCATGAACCGCGTGCCGATTTCCCCGCCCAACGAGTACCGTGCCTGGCGTCCGATGGCGTGCAGGCCGCTGACTTCAATGTGGTCGTCGGCCCAGCTGGTGGCTTCGTCCATCGGATGGCAGCTGCGCTGCAGCAGGCCGCCGTTGTGACGGCGGGCCAGTGCGATGTACGCGTCGGGGAAGCGATAGCCGAATTCAGCCTGCAGTTCGGCAATGAGCACATCGCTGGGCGGCGGTTCCTGATAGTTCTGCTGCGAGTACTCGCAGTCGTCCCAGAAATCGGAGAAGTCGAACGTGGCGAACGGATCCATCGGCGGCGGTCTTTTTCTGTGACAGCCCCGGAGTATAGAGCGGCCACTCACGGCACCCGCGCGCAGACCCACACCCCGGCATCCGGCAGGCCGACGCGTTGCAGGGCGTGCACGGCCGCGTCGAGCGTGGCGCCGGTGGTCATCACGTCATCCACCACGGTCAACCGCGCCGGCGGCGGAGTGGTGATCGCAAAGGCGTCGTGCAGGTTGCGCCGCCGCGCATCGGCATCCAGCGCCGACTGCGCAGCCGTCAGCCGATCCCGGTGCAGCCCGCACCACAGCGGCTGCCGCAGCGCGCGCGCCAACGGCCGGGTCAGTTCCAACCCCTGGTCGTAGCCGCGCGTGCGCAGCCGCTGGCGGTGCAGCGGTATCGGGGCCAGCGGGCCGTCGACGAAACGGGGCACCCGCTGCAGCATCAACTGCGACAGCAGACGCCCGGCGGCCAGGTCGTGGTGGAACTTGAAACGCCGCAGCAGCTGGTCCACCGGCGCGGCGTACAGGAACACCGCAGCGGCGGCAGCGTGCCGCGGCGGATCATGCAGGCAGACGCCACAGCGCAGTGCAGGCGTGCCTTCCGGCAGCGGCAGCGCGCACAGCGGGCAGGCGTGGTCGTTCCACGGCAGGGCGGCGTGGCAGGCCACGCACAGGTCCAACCCGGCGCTGCCGGGTTCCTCGCAGACCAGGCAGCGCAGGGGCAGGGCCTGCTGGCCCAGCCAGGTCAGTGCAGCAGACACCCGGGAAAACACGCGATCACCGTTTGAAGAGGCAGGCCCCAGCGTGGCGGCCAGCCGCCAAGCATGTCTGTCGGTGCGTGCCGGTGCGTGCGGTCAGCCTTCTACCGGACGCACCCGCGGATCAATCGCAGTCCTGGTAGCCACCCAGCTCGCCACACTGCGTGCAGCGGAACATATAGGCGGTGGGTGAGCCGTCCTTGCGCAGCGCGCCGAAGAAATGGTCCCACTGCGGGCCGTCGCCCAGCCCGGTGCTGTCCTGGATCGCGGAGATCGCACCTGCACCCAATGCCTGCAGTTCCGCCTGGCCGGCACGGCCGATGAACTGGCCCGCGTCCCCGCAGTGGGTCCACCACTTTTCCTGCTGCCAGGCGCTGAAGCCCGGGGTGCGCCGTGCCACTTCCTCGACCACCGCCTCCGGTACTTCGTCCCACTCACCGCCGCCGCCAATGCCTTCGTCATCGGTGAAGCTGGCATCGAGCCGCTCGCTGGCCGAACCGTCGGCGATGCACCACGGGCAGATCTCCGCGTCGTACGCCTCTTCGGCATACACCGGGCCGGTGTAGACGTAGCCGCGCGCCTGGTGGCAGCTGACGCAGACCGTGGCGGAGGCGACGACGCTGCCGGTGGCGATCGGGTCGGGGTGGTAGGTGAAACGGGGCAGGGTCATGCGGTCTCCTTGGGGGGCGTGGGCGGAGACTGTAGTGGGTTTGGGTTGGGTGGGGGTGTCGGGTAACGGGTTGGCTTGGGTTGCCGGCCAGCGGCCGGCACTACCGGGCTGTAAACCTCATGCAATTGCGATTGGTTGACAGCAGCTTGGGTCGGCGACCACACTTCCGCCCCCGTTCCTGCACGCCGAGGGCTGCTCCATGCCAAGCGACATCCGCCACGACTGGCGCAGCGAGGAGCTGCTGGCCCTGTTCGCGCTGCCGTTGCCTGTGCTGCTGCACCGCGCCGCCAGCGTGCACCGCGAGCACTTCGATCCAGCGCAGGTGCAGGTGTCCACGCTGCTGTCGGTCAAGACCGGCGGCTGCGCCGAGAACTGCGGCTACTGCAGCCAGTCGGCCCACTTCAGGACCGGCCTGAAGGCCGAGAAGCTGATGGACGCCCAGGTGGTCATCGCCGAGGCCATGGCGGCCAAGGCGGGCGGCGCGGACCGTTTCTGCATGGGCGCGGCCTGGCGCGAGCTGAAGGACCGCGACCTGCCGAAACTGGCGGCCATGATCGGCGGGGTGAAGGCCCTGGGTCTGGAGACCTGCGCCACCCTCGGCATGCTGACGGCCGAGCAGGCGAAGGAGCTCAAGGAGGCCGGGCTCGACTACTACAACCACAACCTGGACACCGGGCCGGAATATTACGCCGAGGTGGTGACGACGCGCACCTATCAGGAGCGGCTCGACACCCTGGAGCATGTGCGCAACGCGGGCATGGCCACCTGCTGCGGCGGCATCGTCGGCATGGGCGGAAGCCGCCGTGACCGGGCCAGCCTGCTGCACGCCCTGGCCACCCTGCCCGAACATCCCGACAGCCTGCCGGTCAATGCGCTGGTCCCGGTCACCGGCACGCCGCTGGGCGAGCGGGTGATGCGGGAGGGCGAGATCGACCCCATCGAGTTCGTGCGCACCGTGGCCGTGGCCCGCATCGTCTGCCCCAAATCCATGGTCCGCCTGTCCGCCGGGCGCGAGGGCATGAGCCCGGAGATGCAGGCGCTCTGTTTCCTGGCCGGGGCCAATTCCATCTTCGTGGGCGGCAAGCTGCTGACCACGCCGAACCCCGAGGAGGACGAGGACGCGCGCCTGTTCGCCCTGCTGGACCTGAAGCCCTACATTTCCGCCGAGCGCGTAACCCCGGATTAAGCGGCGCCGGGGCAGGGTGCGGCCATGGATCGCCGCGCCCTCATCGGACTGGCTCTCGTCGCCGCCTCGGCCGGATCGGCCGCGGCCGCCGCGCCCGCGTCGGACGACGGCGGGGCGCCGGCCGCCAGCTACATCAATCTGAACAGCATCAACGGCTCGGTCACCCGCGCCAGCGGCCGCCGGGGCATCCTGACCGTGGACGTGGGCATCGACGTGCCGGATGTGGATCTGCGCGCCGTGGCCGCCAGCGCCGGACCGCGCCTGCGCGCCCAGATGGTGCAGGTGGTCCAGAGCTTCGCCGCCTCGCTGCGTCCCGGCGAACCGCCGGACGTGCACCGCCTGTCCCGCGACCTTCAGTTCGCCGTCAATCAGGCCCTGGGCCGTCGCGGCGCCCGCGTCCTGCTCGGCACGGTGATGGTGGTTTGAGGCCTATTGCGCCGACATGCCGCCGTCGATCTTGAACTCGGCGCCGGTGATGAATTTGCTCTCGTCCGAGGCC
>Ga0070751_1001685_pt1 | contig 12920 bp, 10 predicted proteins | sample VirMetDEL_Aug_28_FD_78514 | JGI IMG/M metagenome (GOLD analysis project Ga0070751, IMG submission 78514) | Aqueous microbial communities from the Delaware River and Bay under freshwater to marine salinity gradient to study organic matter... | ecosystem: Environmental > Aquatic > Marine > Coastal...
ACTACAAAACAATGGGGTAGAGATCCTTCGCTTCTTCCTGCTAGTATAATTCGGCGTCTACCTGTTCGGTTTACATATAACAACAATTATTTCAATGATACTTATCAAGGCATACCTAAATATGGGTATACTAGATTATTTGAAAACCTATTAGATGGTATAGAAGTAGAGCTTGATGTTGATTTTTTTAAACATAGAGAAAAACTGGAAAATATATCTAAAAGAATAGTTTATACCGGACCAATTGATCGTTTTTACGATTATGAATATGGAAAATTAGACTATCGTTCATTGAGACACGAAAATGAAATATTACAGAGAGAATCGTTTCAGGGCAATGTTGTGGTTAATTATACAGACCTAGAAACAGATTACACTAGGATAATAGAGCATAAATTTTTCCATAAAAATATCAAAACAGATTCCACAATTATTACTAAAGAATATCCAGCAAAATATACCGGAGAAAATGAACCAATGTATCCAGTTAATGATAAGGAAAATACAGAGAAACTTTCTAGATATCAAAAAATTTCACACAGCCTAAAGTATATACTTGGAGGAAGACTAGCAGAATATAAATACTATGATATGAATCAAGTAGTAGGTTCAAGCTTAAAATGTGTAAAAGATATATCATCAGAAGATTAGGTATTTTTGAATTATTAAAATTGACGATGATTGTTTTTGTCGTATGTTAAAAAAGTTCCTATTGTATATCTAGTACCTTTTGTGATTTTTTTAACTCCATGAAGATATTCTAATGTTCCTGGATGTATTGCGGTATATCCAGTTTTTGGTTTTATCTCAATATTTTTATTCGGATAATATAGGGTTCCATCTTCAAAATCTTCATTCAAATAAGTTACTGTACCAAAGTCTCTCCAATTAAAAATATGTGTGCTTCCATCAGGTTCTTCTGCATCGGCGTGTGGCAATAATTCAAATCCTACTGGCCACCTACATATAGATAAAGTGTCTGGATATAACGTTTTTTCTATTTTTGCTGTTTTGATTAATGTATTCAATGTGAACTCTAGCTGTTTTCTCATTATGTCCTTAATTTCATCGTCTTGTATTTGTTCAAAAAAAATGGTTCTTCCATTCCAATAAGTTTGTCTATTTGCGTTTTCCCCTAATTCTCCAAAATCATCAATATGGCTATTTATGTAATTAATTAATTTTCCCGCATTTTCTAGCGCAATTTCATTTTTAAAATATAATGGAAACATTATAGGTCCTCGTTATTGATAGTAAGTAAATATCGAATCATAAGTTTTTATTTATTCTATCTAGTTTTGTTTGATGGTCACAAAATTTATTTCCGTAGATATCTTCTCCATTATAATATCTTCTTCCATTACCTCTTGGTTTATGCTTGTCTTTTTGTGATCTTTCCTCGCCAAAATCTTTTCCGCATTTTCTTTCTTCTTCTATTATTTTTTCTTCAAAAATTTCGTTCGCTGCCATTATTTCAAATTGATCAATAAAATGTCTAGGATAAGGCAAAACACATCCTAGTATATCTCCCTTTTTTACTTTTATTTTGTAGTTTGGTCTTGTGATTCTTGTGTTAAAACTAAAATCTCTTCTCAAATTGTCTGTTTCAATAACCCCAGTCATGCAATATAATCCATCTATATAATTATTTGGAGTATTAATAGTTATTAAATTCACTCCAGGAGGAGTTCTCAAAGTAAAAGTAGTTTGTATAGTAAAAGTACCCATACCGAAATGTGGCTTGACAGATTGTAATGGTTTTTCCCAATTGTATTTATTTTTATCGTCTAGTATATTAATGCTCACATCTTCAGGTTTATCGCCACCATTCCATTCTGCTTCAAAATTCCAATAGCTCTTAAGAACAAATCCATATTGATTACCCATAAATAAAGGTAGACAATAATAAGCGTGTGGCACAAACCACTCTCTTTTAAATTGCCCTCTAAGACTTCCAAATATGCTATTTAAATATTCTTTCGTTTGCCATTTTTTATCATGAGATATTGCGACAATAGTATTATTTGGTATATTTAACATGATAGTTTCCTCTCTTTAATTTCCTATTCTATAATAGATAGAAGTTTATTTTTGAGCAATGGTGTATTTAACATTAATAATTACCCCATAGAAAGGCCAATTTATGTACTGGGAAATAGAAATTCCGATTATTGTTAGGTCTTTAATCAATGATCTCGGAAATAATCCTACTTATTCTGACGATAGGATTTTGCAGTTGTCTGTTGTTGCTGCAAGTTATGTAACAAAAGAAGTAAATCTATCTAAAAACTATAATGTAGATATAGTAAATGTCGATATTATTCCTGATCCAAGCGACAATACTACAAGAGATACTGACTTTATAAGTTTTATTTCGCTAAAATCTGCATGTTTATTAGATCAAAGTACATTTAGAACTAAAGCAGCTCTTGAAGGAATTCGTACAGCGCTTGGTCCAGCGAATTTAAGCGTTGCTGGTAACTTAGCTGGCTATAAAACTATTCTTGAACAGGGACCATGTAAATTATATGAACAATTAGTATTAGATCATAATATTGGTAATGCGACAGCAGTAAGAGCTGTTCTGAGTCCTTTTGTTGGTAATAATTTTGATCCTAGATATTTACTCAGAGGTTCGTTTAGAAGTACAAACGCAAATGATTTTTATTCATAATTATGATAGACTTTCCAAAACTACAAGAATTATACAATCAACAAATGGATACATTGCTGGCCAATACTGGCCTAGCAACAAAATGTCTATTAAATTATGGCGTTACCAAAAAAGACCTTTGTCCCAATTGTATCTATGATCCAAACCTAAAGAAATCTGCCAATAAATATAAGACCGGAGGTCCTAAGCCTTTCGTTAATGGTAGGATTTGTCCATATTGCAACGGAGCAGGATTTCATGGTTTAGTTAAAGTTGAACCAACATACCTAGCTGTGATATGGGATTACAAGTATTGGATCAACAAGCCGATCAATATACAAAACCCAACCGGTTTTATACAAACAATTTGTAGCAAAGCATTGCTTGACAAAATTAAAAAGGCTAAAGACTTAACTGTTATTTATTCAACAAATAATAATAATCCTCTTTTTAAACTATCAGAAGAACCAAATCCTGTTGGTCTAGGAGATAATAATTATCTGATATGTAACTGGGAAAGAACTGGAATTAGCAATATTACAGAAAGTATGGTTACTAAGCCTTTAGTAGGTTATAATAGCGTTAATTATGCAGGACCGTTAGGCAATATTATGTTCGATGTTGGTACTAATGGAGGACCAAGCGCATATGGAACATATGACCAAAATGGTAATGCTGAAGAATGGACAGGAACTAGAGATGGTAACACACTTCCAGTAAAAATAAAAGTAGGAGGAGGGTATGCTGGTAGCACTGCAGAATCTTTATACAAAGGAGATATTTATGGAGCTGCAGACTCTGGTGTTAGATACAGAGGATTTAGATTAGCTTCTTTAACAAATCCAGACAATTACGATAATTTTCTTTTAATAGAGGATAAATACAACAAGCCAGATGTCAATGGTTATGGATCTGTAAATTATGACTATTATATTGGAAAATATGAAATAACCTATAGTCAATGGTGCGAATTCATTAATAGTGTAGCGTCATATACAACAGATTCATCTCTAAGCACAAATTTAGACACTGGAATATCTGATCCAGGAAACTATGGAGGCAACCCAGTTATCACCTCTGATACATATCAATTATTAAATAATTCTTTCTTGAGCAGAACAAACTATATTGCTCCAACAGGTTTTCCTGGTAATTATGTATTTACAGTCCAAGAAGAATACCAAAATAAACCAGCCACAAATATGGACTGGTTAGATGTGCTTAGGTATTGCAATTGGCTTCATAATGGTAAACCTTCTGGTTATCAAACTATCTCTAATGACGGAAGCACACCAAATACAAACACAACAGAAGCCGGAGCATATTCTCTTAACGGAGTCACTAGTTTATCTACTTTCATAAACCACACTTCTTCTGCAAAATATAGACTTCCTAATGTTCACGAATGGTATAAAGCTGCTTTTTATAAGAATGATCCATTAACAATGAATACATTGTGCTCTACTTCTGATGCTGGTTATTGGGACTATGCGACACAAAATAATGCTATTCCGATTGTTAAAAACACCGGATCTGTTGATGATGTAGCCATGATCTTAACCTATAATACAACATTAGATTCTGGAAATAATATCGTATTACCTTTGTCTAATCCTGTAGACATTGTTGTGGATTGGGGAGATAATTCTATTTCTAGTTTTGATGTTGACGGACAAAAAGAACATGTATATGTTTCTGGAGGAGAATATACTGTCAAGATTATAGGAAATACAAAACAATTTAACAATAAATTAGCTTTTACTAGAAACGATATATCGCTTTTAGATAGTCATCAATCTAAATTATCTAAATGCATACAGTTTGGTGCTGTTAATCTAGATAGCTTAGAAAAATTCTTCTATGGTTGTAATAATTTAACACAAGTTCCCACTAAAATTCCTTCTAGTGTTTCTAATCTTGATAATACTTTCGCCTATTGCGTAAGGTATAATGGCGCAGAAGTTGGTCAATGGGACACATCAAACATTACTAGTTTTGATGGGACATTTGAGTATGCTAGCATTTTTGATCAAGATATTTCTAGTTGGGATACTAGCAATGCAACAATATTAAAATCATGTTTTAGATATGCTTATGATTTTGATCAAGACATCACATCTTGGGATACTTCGAATGTTACTGATATGTCTTCTTGTTTCTATAGTGCGATTAGCTTTAATAAAAGTCTAAATTCTTGGGATACTAGTAATGTGACAGACATGGGAGCTATGTTTGCTGGGGCGTATTCTTTTAATTCTAATATCAGTAACTGGGACACTAGTAATGTGTCAAATATGACCTATATGTTTTCTTTTGCTGTGCTTTTTAATCAAGACATTTCTCAATGGAATATTTCCAATGTTGAAGACACTAGCTTTATGTTTGGCGCCAGTACTTTTGATCAAAATATTGGGTCTTGGGACACTAGTAGCGTTGTAAATATGGAAGGTATGTTTAAATCAAACATTGTTTTTAATAGAGATATATCAAATTGGTCAGTTAGCGGCGTCAATAATATGGATCAGTTGTTCCATCTAGCTTCTGCTTTTAATCAAGATCTGTCTTCTTGGTGTGTTCCAAATATTAGTGGAGAGCCTAGTAATTTCAGCACAGGCGCTACAAGTTGGATTTTGCCAAAACCTGTATGGGGTACATGTCCATAATGAAAATTTCTTTAACATTATTAGAAACTCAACAAGAGATATCAATAAAGATAGGTAACGCATTATTGCCTGATTTAAGAAAAATTTTTGCCAAAGGCATTAAAAATATAAGAACTGAATTGCCAAATATTGTTAATACGGCTATTATTAATACTCCAGAGTATAATTCCATCTTATCTGGTAAATTACGATATGAATTTGGTATCAGAAACTCTTCTTCAAAATTAGCTGGATTATTAGATACTTGGTCTAGAAATATTTATGTTGTATCTACTCCTCCGTCTGTTATTAGTGGTGGAAAAATTATTGGACAGTTTAGTGCGTCTATGATTAAGGTGGATTTTAGTGATGTCTTATATACCGAGTACGCTGAGGTGTATGATGATATGAGAGGTTATAGTTTACCTTGGTTAGAATGGCTGCTTTTAAACGGCAATAGAACTATAGTTAGAAACCATAAAGTCGTTTATGAAAATAGTCCTCGCTCTAGAACTGGCAAGGCTTTAATGAGACCCAATTCACAATCTTGGTCAGTTCCAGCTGAATTTGCCGGCGATAGGAGAAATAATTGGATAACTAGAGCTTTAGATAAAATTGGACCAGAAATAGACACATTATTAAAAAAGGTTTTTTAAAATGGTAAATTGTAATAACAATACATGTTTTAAAAGCGTTAATAATATATCAGATGACTTTCTTCTTAATATCCTAGAAAGTAATTTTAAGACTTTTTTTGATTGGTCTTTCTTACAAATTGGAGCATGGTTTGACGCTAATATCAACGACTATACTTTTTTTAATTCGAATGTTGAACACTCAACTTTATTGCCTGTTGCTGACGAGTCCTATACAGATGGACAAGTTTGGCAAGGAATTAGGAAAGATTGGGTTTGGGAAAACGATGTTGTTTTTAATGGTACTACTCCAACAAGTATTTCTGGAATATACGTTAATGACTCTTACATACCAAAAAACGATAGTTATTTTGTAGATTATCCTAATGGAAGAATCATATTTGAAGAACCGCAAGATATTACTTCTGTAGTCAGATTAAATTATAGTTACAAAAATATACAAACATATAGAGCTAGTGATAGTCCTTGGTTTAATGTAATTCAGTATAATACATTTGAGACAAATAATCCAGATATCAGCAGAACAGACGATGGAAGCTGGAACATTTCTGGAAATCACAGAATACAATTACCAGCCATAGTCATAGAATCTGTTGCTCGTTCTAGATCCAAAGGATATGAATTGGGAAATGACAATTTACTACTAGAACAAGATATCGCTTTTTATGTACTAGCAGAAAACAAAAACGACAGAAATAAGCTCTTAGACATACTAAGACTGCAACAGGATTTGCACATTTCTTTGTATAATACCAACGATTTAGCCAAAGACGATAAATACCCTTTAGACTATCGAGGAGATAAAAAAGCTAATTCTTTAATGTATCCAGATATTGTCAATGATTATGCATGGAGAGTCTGCTGGATTAAAGATGTTAGTTTATTCGAAATTGACTCGATTAACCCTAATTTTCATCAGGGTTTAGCAAGGGCGACGGTTGAAATAATTTCTGACTAAAAGCTATATTTTTGTGTATATTATTGTTAACCAAGCTAATACTAAATTCTAGCGACTTTAAAATAAATAAAACGGAGATAAAATATGGGTACTAACAGACGTGTTTATTATGCTATTCAACAAGTAAAGATAGGCAATGGCGGTAGTGCCACAGCTGTTCATGGATTACAAAGCGTTGGTATCACTACTAATTTTAATCTAGAACAAGTGTTCGAGCTTGGTCAGTTAGAAATCTATCAAAACGTTGAAGAAGTGCCTGACGTAGAAGTTACGCTTAATAAAGTGTTAGATGGATATCCATTAATTTATGTTTTAGCAACAGAAAAAGGAGATCCAGGTTCTGATAACGCTACTTTATCTGGTAGACAAAACGCTAGAGCTAATGTCGAATTAAGTATCTTTAATGACAATAAGAATAGTGCAACTGGAGATTCACAAACTTCTGTGCTTTGTGGTGGCATGTATGTTTCTAGCGTTAGTTACACTTTTCCAGTTGATGGAAATTTCACAGAAGATGTGACATTGGTTGGTAACGATAAAGTTTGGGGCGCTGCTGTTAGTGGTGCGTTTACAAATAATGACGACAGTCCTTTGGCTTCTACTAAAGTTGGTCGTAGACAATATCTTAATGTCTCTAATTGTCGTTTCCCTTCACAGATTCCAGGTATTGATGAGAGCGGAGTTATTGGTTCTAAAGTCGCAGGTAGTGGTTTTGGTGCCCACTTCCAAAACATTACAGTAAGTTGTGATTTGGGTCGTGAAGCTATTAATGAATTAGGAAGTTTCGCTCCTTATCATCGTTACGTTACATTCCCAGTAGAAGTGACATCAGAATTTGAAGTTGTTGCTAGCGAAGAAGGCGATCAAATCCAGGCTTCTGAAGAAGGCTATTATGGCGCTGATGGTACTGCATACACCGGAACTGGGGCCTGTGATTATAGATTCAATCTATTAGACCAGGGAGTTTATCTAGAAACATGCGAAGGCACTAGAATTAATCTAGGAAGAAAGAATAAGCTCACTTCTGTAAATTACACTGGTGGAGACACTGGTGGTGGTAATGTTACTGTTAGTTATAGTTATACTACTTACAATGATTTTACAGTTGCTCATTCTGGTGGGAGCTATTATGACACCGTAAGCTCAAGCGGATTATACTGAAGAGATCAAGCTGGCTCGTCACCGGATGGGCCAGCTTCCCCTGATCCTTTGCCAGATACATAATTGATTTTAGGAATTTTTATGGATGATAGAATTGTCAATCTATATTTATCCAGAATATTATCTGGATACTATATATTTATTTTTCAAAACCAAAGATATAAATTAGTTTATCCTACAATAGATATCAAATACCAAGCTGAAATTTTGGCTCAGGAAGAATTTGATAAGAATAAATATAATGGCTGGATGACAAAAGAAACATTATTGTATTCTCTTGTGTCTTTAGGAATATGGCCACATAATGGAGATAAGGAATTATCTAAACTAGAAGAACAAATAGAAAACTTAAAAGTAGATCTATATAAGAATTTCTTTAATAAGGTTAGACAAAAGAATATTCGAAAAAGTTTACAAAACTACAAAAAGCAATACAATATCTATTATAATAAAAGACATTCTTATGATCACATAACTATAGAAGGATATTGCGAAAACATTAAAAATGAATTCATACTTACCAATAGTTTGTATAATCAAGAAGATGATTTAGTTTTTGGTTCACACAATATAGACACAAATTTACTAAAAGATATTTCGTTTTATATATCGCAAAATACGATAAGCATTAGTGATTTTAAAACTATAGCCAGAAGTGCCGTGTGGAAGAATTATTGGTCAGTTAATGAAAATAATTTATTTGATAGGCCAACAGTCAACTGGACAGACGAACAGAAAACTCTTGTAGTTTTAACCAAAATGTATGAGAACTCAAGAGAAAGCCCTGACTGTCCTCCGGACGAGGTTTTTGAGGATGATGATGTTTTTGATGGTTGGATGATTTCCGAAAGACGAAAAATGGAAGAGGAAAAGAAAAAAAGAAGAACAGAAAAAAGTTTACCAGGGAAATTAGACAAAGCCCAAGAAGTATTTCTTATGGCTGGGTCTAAAGAAGAAGCAGAAAACATATATGATCTCAATGATCACGAAAATAGACAAATTATAAAAGAAAGAAATCAATTTATACAATACAGTAATAAAAAGGGAGATAAAGAAATAGCCGTAACTAAATTGCCAGATATACAAAGAGATATTATAACACAAAGCAATGAGCTTAGAAAGAACAGAGGGAAATAATGAATCAGGACATCGCTACCCTGCTAAAAAAACGATTTCAAACAACCATGATAGGTGCTCTTTATGAATTTGAAAAAACTTTTGGGTATCTATGGGGTTATGATAAAGATGAGTCTATAGAGCTTACAGAAAAAGAAGAAAAGTTTCTAGATCTTTGGGAAGACACAAGAAATAACATACTCAATAATGGTAATAATCAACTCAGAAAAGCATTGTCTGAAATAGATAATATGAACGGTCAAGTCAAGTACAAATACAATTTTAATACTAGGAAAGGATAATTATGAAATCTAGAGAATTTACAGTTACAGTCAACGATACAGAAAAAACAGTTGTTGTAAATAGCCCATCGTCAAACGATCAAAAGGAAGCTAATAAAGTATATAATACTGCTTTTACCGATGCGCTCAAGTCTAAAGCAGTAGTAAGGGCTAGATTAGACGATTTACTAGTAGATCAAGGTTTATGGGACGATAGTAAACAGTTGAAATTTGAAGAACTACAAAGAAAAATTTTAGAGAATGAAAAAGAACTAGCAAAAGGTGGTATCTCCCTATCTCAAGCCAGAAAACTTGCTTTGGAAATGAGGGAAAATAGATCTGAACTAAGAGAACTCATTTCGGTAAAAACAAATCTAGACACACATACAGCAGAAGGACAAGCTGATAATGCTAGATTTAATTTTCTTGTTTCTGCTTGTTCTTTTTATAAAGACGGAAATAAAAAGGTTTTTAACAATTATGAAGATTATCTAAATCGTCAGAACGAAAAAGTATCGATTAAAGCTGCGCAAACTTTAGCAAATATGATATATGGTCTAGATAATGATTATGAAAATAATCTACCAGAAAACCAGTTTTTGAAGAACTACAATTTTGTTGATGAAAAATTACGCCTCATCGACAAAGAAGGTAGACTTGTCGATAGCGACGGAAGATTGTTGAATGAAGATGGCAGATTTATTAACGAACAAGGAGAATTCATCGACAAATATGGTAATCTTCTTAATGAAGACGGTGAATACAAAGTAGAATTTACTCCATTTTTGGATGATGAAGGAAATCCTGTTTCTCCTCCTAAAACCCCAGAAAAGAAAGAAGAATCACCAAATGAAGTTGAAGAAAAATCAGAAAGCTAATCATTTAATTAGTGTATTATAATACTAAGCAATAATCAATGATCCCCAATATCTTGTAACACAGGTTTTGGGGATTCTTTTTAGGAAATTTAATATGGCAACAGCTTTCAATTTAACTGCTCAAATTAATTTGCAAGGACCAGCGAACCTTAAGCAAACGGTTTCTAAGATTAAAAAAGAGTTTGCTGGTATTGATACAAATATTAATGTTAAAATTGATAAGAGAGCCGAAAAATCTGTTCAAAATGTAACAGCAAGATTGAGGACTATGAGCAGTGTTATTGCTCAAGTGAATAAAAACACTAAGGATTTAAATGTTAGTTTATCAAGTTTATCAAGTTCTTTAGGTACTGTCAAATCTGTTTCTAATACTGCCAGTAAAGGTATAGACAGAATTGCTGATTCGACTTCGTCTGTTGCCAAAGAGGTGAAAGTAGCTCGTACAGAGATAGAGGAATTCGGAAGGCAGGGCGCATTAGCTATTAGAAGATTTGCTGCTTTTAGCGTTGTTTCTGGTGCTGTTTTTAAGCTTACCAATGCTATTACTAGTTCTTTCGATAGTTTTGTTAAATTGGATAGGCAACTCATTAGACTGCAACAAGTTACAGGTAAAACAGCTTCCGGGCTAAGAGGATTGGAAAAAGAAATAGAGTCTTTATCGGTCAGTCTTGGTTTAGGAGCAGACACCCTAGCAGAAACTGCTGTTACTTTGGCTCAAGCTGGATTGGCTGCAGACGACGCAAGACTAGCTTTGAGAGCTCTAGCAAAAACAGAACTCGCTCCGTCATTCGAAAATATACAAAAGACAGCAGAAGGCGCTATTGCTGCCATGAGACAGTTCGGTATTGCAGCGAGTGAGCTAGAAAAAGTTTTGGGTTCAATTAACGCTGTATCCGCTCAGTTTGCTGTTGAATCCGGAGATATTATTGCTGCTATTCAGCGTACTGGTGGTGTATTTGCGTCTGCTAGTAAAGGAGTAAGCGAAGGAACTGATGCTTTAAACGAATTTATTGCTGTGTTTACCAGTATTCGTGCTACTACTCGTGAAAGCGCTGAGACTATCGCTACTGGATTAAGAACTATTTTAACTAGAGTGCAAAGAGCAAGTACAATTGACCAGCTAAGAGATTACGGCATAGAACTGCAAGATGCTGAAGGGAAATTTATTGGCGCTTATAAAGCCATAGAGGCATTAAGTGCAGGGTTAAGCGGATTAGACCCCAGAAGTGTTAGGTTTGGCCAAATCGTTGAAGAATTAGGCGGTTTTAGACAAATCGGTAAGGTGATTCCGCTTATTCAGCAATTTGCAGTCGCTCAAGAAGCACTCAAAGCTGCTCAACAAGGACAAGGAAGTTTGGCGACGGCACAAGCTAAAGCACAGCAATCTCTGTTCGTACAAATAGCTAAAGTAAGGCAAGAATTTGATGCTTTGATTAGAGGAATAGCAAAAAGTACTACTTTCCAAAGTCTTTTAAAAATAGTATTAAGTTTATCTAGTGCTTTTATCAAATTAGCTGGTGTTTTTAAACCTATATTACCTATCTTAGGGATTCTAGGTGCAATTAAGGGAGTTAGTGCGGTAGGACAATTTGCTACTGGCTTTTTTGGCGGTTTAAAAAAGGGGGGTGGGGCACAAGGTGCTGGGGCTGGGTTGGCTGGAGGTATTACTGGAACCAAAGAAAAAGAAAAAGCAGACGCTGTTTCTAGAGCAGCTGACGCAACCAGAAGTAATACAGAAGCTCTAAAAAACCTTACGACGTCTGTTAATAATCTAACTACCAAAATTAATAGTTTAGGATCTTCTCAAAAAACTTCTACTATTTTGGGGCCAACAGGACAACCTTATAGATTTGCTTCTGGAGGTGTTGTTCCGGGGCAAGGAAACCGAGATACTGTTCCGGCAATGCTGACTCCTGGTGAGTTTGTGATTCGTAAGAAAGCTGTTGAAACTATTGGTGCTGGTAATCTTCAGAAGATGAATAAATATAGTTGGGGTGGAAAAGTTAAAACATTGGCAGATGAATATACAAGCATACAAAATATTGATAACTATGAACAATTTGAAGACGATATTGTTAGAGATAAATCAAAATTTATTCAAGTAGAACCAACAGATCAAGATAAAAAAGCGTTCAAAGCTATCAAAGCTTTTACCAATTCCAAGAGATTTGAGAAATTTGTTCAACAGAAATATAATTTAGGAAGCATAGCATCAGGACGTTTTGATTATTTAGATTTCCCGGATTCTAGATCAGAAGCAAAATTTTTACCTTTTGGTGAAACATACAGCAATTCTGAAAAAGGAAATACCCCAAAATCTATTGCTGCTAAAAATTTCTTATTTGAAAATAGTGCTTATCAACCTAATACAAAAAATAAATCAGTTAAAGAAATAGAAACTGTCAACATGACAGAGCCCGTAAATACATACTGGGCAGATCCTAAGGATTTCTATAATCTTGGTGGATATATTAAAAAATACGGCATTGGTGGAGGAATATTAGCAACCGATACTGTTGGTGCCGCTATTATGGAAGAAGCAGGAAATCTTACCCCTACTATAATCTCAGGCAGT
>Ga0070751_1001689_pt1 | contig 12912 bp, 27 predicted proteins | sample VirMetDEL_Aug_28_FD_78514 | JGI IMG/M metagenome (GOLD analysis project Ga0070751, IMG submission 78514) | Aqueous microbial communities from the Delaware River and Bay under freshwater to marine salinity gradient to study organic matter... | ecosystem: Environmental > Aquatic > Marine > Coastal...
AAATAATTGTAGAAAAGTATACGTTCTAATCAGTGACGGAGAATCAGCTGAAGGTAGTATTTGGGAGTCATTACGTTTTATAAAAGAAAACCATGTAGAAAATATTGAAGTTTATGTTAACATAAATGGTTACGCTGCTTATGATAAAGTAGATACAAAATACCTTTCAGATAGATTAAAAGTATTCTTACCAAATATAAACCTAAGATATACTACAGTTAATCAAACACCATTTTTAAAGGGGATAAATGCTCATTACCATGTAATGAGTGAAACAGATTATAAATCACTATGAGAAAACAATTTGCAGAATTTCTCCATAATAAAATGGCAGTAAATGAAAATATTTACCTGCTTACAGGAGATTTAGGTTATGGGTTATGGGATAGAGTTAAAATAGATTACCCAGATCGATTTATTAACACACTATCCTCAGAACAATTAATGTTAGGAATGGCTTGTGGTTTAGCTATGGAAGGTAAAATACCTGTTGTATATTCCATCACTCCATTTGTTTTATATAGACCATTCGAGTGGATTAGAAATTATTTGGATCACGAAAAAATTCCTGTTAAATTAGTAGGAGGTGGAAGAGATAAAGACTACGGTTATTTAGGATTTTCTCATTGGGCTGAAGAAGATATTGATGTAATGAGTGTTTTTAAAAACATAACTTTATATAAGCCATCAACCCCTGAAGTTAAAATATTTAAAAAATTTATAGATAATAAAGCACCAAGTTATTTAAATTTAAGTCGATGAAAGTATTAATTACTGGTAAAAATGGTTATATAGCTAAAAGTCTAATTAGCAAATTAAAAGGTTATGATATTGTAGCAGTTGGTAGAGATGATTTTGATTTAACAGATAGAGAAGCTACTAACGAATGGTTTAAAGGAAAATATTTTAATACAGTAATTCATACCGCTATTGTAGGTGGAAGTAGATTAAAAAAGGATGATGAAAAAGTATTTTTTCAAAATCTATCTATGTTTTATAATTTACTTGCAAACGAAAGTAGTTTTAATCAACTAATAAGTTTTGGTAGTGGGGCGGAATTAAATTACCCAACTGATCCTTATGGGTTAAGTAAAAATATAATTAACCGGATTGTTCAAAACGAAAATAAACTAAACAATATAAGAATATTTGGGGTATTTGATGAAAATGAATTAGATACTCGATTTATTAAATCCAATATTAAAAGATACATTAATAAAGAACCATTACAAGTACATCAAAATAAATTAATGGATTTCTTTTATATGGATGATTTAGTATCAGTAGTAAATTATGTTATAAATAATAGACAAATAAAAACTATAAACTGTTCTTATTCTCAACCTTATACTTTATATGATATAGCTTTATTAATAAATGAGTTATCAGATTATAGATGTGAAATTAAAGTAGAGCAAGAAGGATTAGGAAAACCATATTTAGGAGCATATTCAAATTGGGATATTCCGTTAGTAGGATTAGAAAAAGCAATTAAAAGAGTATATGAAAAAATCAATTAGTTTTTGTATTAATACAGCAGTAAATGAATTACAACATTTACAACTTCTATTTAAATCTTTAAAGGATAATTTATCTACTTTAGAGCATGAAATTATAGTATTTATTGATTCCGATAATCAAGGTACTTTTGAATGGTTACAGGAACAACAACAAGTATTTCCTCATTTAATTATACTTAAAAATCCATTACCTGTATGTTATGGGTATGCTCGCAATATAAATGAAATGTTTAAGTTTGCCTCTAATGATATAGTCTCTTATCTTCAATCCGATATGGTTATTAGTAAGGATTATGATTTAGCTTTACTTAAAAATATTAAACCTAATATGGTACTTTCTAGTACTCGAATCGAACCACCATTACATGGTCCTAGTCCTGCTACCCATACTATGGATTTTGGAACATCACCTGAGGAATTTAAATATGAGGAATTTTTAGAGTACTGTGATAAAAATAAAAAAACTAGTGTTACTAATTACTTTTTTGCCCCTTTTACTATGTACCGACAAGTATGGAATAGTATAGGTGGACATGATACTTACTTTAGACGTTCTAGAGAGGATTCTGATGTATTAAACAGATTAATATTAGCAGGTAATGAAATTATTCAAACTTGGGATGCTTTAGTTTACCATTTTACCTGTGTATCCAGTAGAGGGAAAGATTGGTTTAATAAAGAAAATGAAAAAGCTCAAGCTAGAGCTGCTTTACAACAACAAGCAGATCAAATAGAAATGTTTAGGTTTTTAAGAAAATGGGGCAATTTTAGTCATGGGTCTCCCTCTAATTATTATTATAAAGTATCTTCTCAAATTAATATAGATGATAGTAATGTAAGCAACTTTAATTTAGTATCTTCATTCTTTGATGTTAATTATATTAATTCAAAAGAACTATACGATCTTTATATAGAACAAGACCATCATCAATACGCTAACCAACTATTAAATTTTAGTGATGAAGATTGGAATGAATATTCCTATATGTATAATACTGAAGATTTAAAAAATAGAGTACAAGTAGGCGAAGCCGAAGGTGATGTAATAGTATCATTTAATTTAAGCAATATAAACCAGGATACATATAATAGTGTAATTTCAAACTTACAACATATAATTCATCAGTATGATGAAGGTAAATATCAGTACAACGGATTTACTATTGAAATAAAAGCTAAAAATAATATTATAGAGGATAAAATAAAAGTTATAAACCCTGAAGTAAAAAAAGACCACAAATACTTGGTTTTTTAAGTTTTTTTAATTAGTTATATATTTATATGTCGTTATTACTTAAAACCCCTATAAAAGTGAAAATGATCCCTTGTATTAAGTGCGGCAATGATATGCCTGAACTTAGAAAGACCCAATATGGGTATAATTTTTGTGTTAATTGCTCTACTGTAGGAACTAAACGAGGAATCCCAGTTCAAATGGGAACCGGAGATCATACATGGACAGAAACTATAATTATGGAGGAAGATGAATATAATAAATATTCATTACAAGATAAAACTCCTAAAAAATCTAAAAGCACCAAATTTAGCTCTATAGACATGGATGATGATGAGGATGATGATAGAAATCTTCAAGGTCCCTTTATTATTATAGAAGAAGAATAAATGCCGTTACCTAAACCACTAAGTAAACAACAGATTTTAGCTGCTATGGCTAAAACTAAATCAAACCTAGCAGCTTCAAGGTACCTTCATGTTTCTTATCAACATTATAAAAAATGGGCTAAGAATTATGAAGCTACTGAGGAAGGTTATAAAACATTATTTGAACAACACAAAAACCAATCTGGTAAAGGCATTCCTAAATTCTTATCAAATGGTAGTAAAGAACCTGCTATTATAGATATTGTAGAAGGTAGAATATCAGCTGCCCATTTTACTCCTGAAAAACTTAAATATAGGTTAATTGAAGCTGGATATTTATCAGAGGAATGTGCTGTGTGTAAATTTAAAGAACGTAGGGTATTAGATTATAAAATGCCCTTACTACTCCATTTCAAAGATAATAACAAATCTAATTACACTCAGGATAATATTGAATTATTGTGTTATAACCATTATTTTCTAACAGTAGGAGACATTTTTACACAAAAAGACATCCAACAAATAGAAGATCATAAACCACATTCTAGTACTAGTGAAAAAATAGAATGGGAAATCGATGATTATCATCTTCAACGTTTAAAAGAATTAGGATTAGATGGTGATGAAGATGACCCACACCAATACATTTCTAGAATATGAAAAAAGGCAAATCCTATAGTAAAAAACATAGTAAGATAGTTACTGACTATGAAAATCAAAAATCAAAACACCTTGAAAAACTTGCCACTATCCAATTGGATAACGATGAAAAATTTCGTAAATTGGGGGAGAAGAAAATAAAGGGAAATTTTTTAAAAAACTTTTAGATATGAATTTAGAATTTGAGACTACTGAGGAAATGGAAGATATCTTTAGAGAGGGATATTATGACTTTTCAAAAAGAATAATTGATGTTACTTTAGAAAATCTAGACGCTACCGAAGAGGTTCATGTATTAGAAATTCTAGCTAAAGATACAGGTACATTATATGAAATCACTTTAGAACCAGAAGATAAAATAGAGGTGTTAAAACAAAACCTTAAAATTATTGAGAGATTTGAGGATTATGAAACGTGTAGTAAAGTTATAGAGGCAATAAAATACCTAGAACAATCTTAATTAATATTTATCATAAAAATAAGTTTATAATTATTAAAAAAAGTTAAATGGCAAAACAAACTATTAATTCTTTTTCCCCCAACCCAACTAAAAAACGTCCTGGGGTTCATGCTAAAAATAAAACGTCAAAGTTAAAAAGTAGTAAATTATATGTTAAACAATATAGAGGGCAAGGAAAAAAATAGTTTATCTCCATCCGAATTTTTTAATCATTTAGATGATGAAGATTTTATGATGGTAATTCAAGCTGGACATCTGAAAACGTTATGTGATGCTTTGTCTTTAGATTTACATTTAGAACAAAATGAAAAAAGTACAACTTACACAGCATGAATGGTTTGAAGCCTTAAAAGTACCTAAACCTCATAGGAACAAGAAAAAATACTACAGAAAAGACAAACATAAGGCCAGTTGGAAAACTGGCTCTTCTGTTGTACATTTAGGAGTATTAATGATAAAGTAAATAAAGGTTATGGCGCTTTGGGAATTCACAAATTTAAACAAACATGGCAACTTTAGAACTAGAATTGTTTACTCTAAAGGTGCTCTTAGTTTACCTACTAAAGGATTAGGTAATACAGTGTTTGTTAAAAGATTTAGTTATGAATATGAACACCCGTTAATTGGTCCAGGTTTGTTTAAATCACCCGTTAACGGTAAGCTATACCTTTTACCTACTTGGAAAGAGGTACATCCAAAAACTACTTTAAACGATGTTAAATGGAAAAAACCAGTAATTAAAGAAAATAAACCTAAGGTTGAAACTTGGACCTTTAAATCAGGTTCAAGTGATTCAATTTATACAGTTAAAAAAACAGGAGATACTTACAAATGTAATTGCCCTGGATATTGGAGAAGTTTTGATCGTAGATGCAAACATATTAAAGAAATAGAAAAATGAAAACACTTATTCTAGCGGCAGTTACAGTGATAGCTACTATTTATCATGCAGTACCTGGGCAAACAGATGACACGCCATTTATAACGGCTTCTAACAAAAAAATCAATAAAGACAACCCAGCTGGTCATAGATGGATTGCTGTATCTAGAGATTTAGAAAAATTAGGATTTACTTTAGGTACAAAAGTATGTATTGAGAATGCAGGTGAGATGGATGGAGAATGGATAATAGAAGATCGTATGAATAAGAGATGGACTAAAAAAATAGATTTTTTAGTTAATACAGATATGAAATATGGTAAGTGGGAAAATGTAAAGATTTACATAAAAAAATAATTTATGAATGAATTAGATCGTAGCTATCAAAGATTACTTCAAGATATTTTAAATAACGGAGTAGAGAAAAAAGATAGAACCGGAACCGGTACTTTATCTGTTTTTGGTAGACAGTTTAGACACGATATGTCTGATGGATTTCCATTACTTACAACCAAGAAAATGGCTGTAAAGTCTATTATGACTGAGCTTAAATGGTTCTTAAAAGGAGATACAAATATTAAATATCTTTTAGAGAACGATTGCCACATTTGGACTGGAGATGCTAAAAAATGGTATGATGATAGCTTTAAGAAATACTGGGGAGAGATTGAAGGTAGGGAATCTAAATTTAAACCTATCTCAACTAAAGAATTTGAAAAACGTATTTTAAAAAATGACGAATTTGCCAGAGAGTGGGGTGAGTTAGGCCCAGTATACGGAGCACAGTGGAAAAAATGGAAAGTAAATAATAGTTTTATAGACCAAATTGGTACTCTAATTAAGAATATTAAAAACACTCCGGATTCCAGAAGATTAATGGTTAGTGCTTGGAATGTAGGTGAGCTTTATCAAATGACACTACCTCCTTGTCATTACGGATTTCAAGTTTATACAAGAGAGTTGAGTGAAAGCGAAAGATTTAATTGGTATGGAAACAAAATAGGTTCTCATATGCATCATGACCACATTGAACATGAAATGAATGAGAATAATGTTCCTAAGCGAGCAATCTCATTAATGTGGAATCAACGTTCAGTAGACACCTTTTTAGGATTACCTTTTAATATCGCATCTTACGCAACTTTACTAACTTTGTTGGCAGAAGAAGTGAATATGATACCAGACCAACTAATCGGTAATTTAGGAGATACTCATTTATATTTAAATCATATAGAACAAGCAGAAGAGCAAATTAATAGAGAACCAAAACCACACTTACCCAAATTAAAATTAAGTAATGTAGATATTTTAAATGGTGAGTTTGATTATGAGATCTTAGATTATGAATCTCATCCAACAATTAAAGCACCTTTATCAAATTAAATGGAGTCTTTAAATTCACTTATCCCACCCGAATTAATTCCTTTAGAAAAAAAAACTAAATTAGAGGAATTTGAAAAAGATTTTGAAGTATGGAGAGAACACAAATGTTTGAGTCCCCACACTGAATGGGCTTGGGATTTTCTAAACTCTGAATACTTTAAAAATAATAACAATGTTAGTTATTACAAAAAAATATTTTCTGGAGTTAGTTTAAAAGATAGATTTAATACTTTAGTTGAACACTCTCTCCCTTTATTAGATAAATTAGTTGAATACGAAAAATCAATATACCCCCCATCTGAATCTAACCCAAAAGAAGCTATCATAAATTCACTTCCTATTTTTACTGAGTTTTTTAGCTTGTATTTTGTAGCTGATGAATTAGGTTGTATAGCTAGATGGGGGTTTAATAGAACATACGAACATAATCTTGATGAAGAATATAAATGGGTATCTAGAATAGAAGAAATACTAGAGGAATATATCAAAACTAAAACCTTAAATATAAATGAAGATGAAATTTATTTAAGGGGATATTTTTCAAAAACACTCTCGTTTTGTTGGACGTTAACCGAAGCTAAAATTGGTTATAAAATTTTAAATCTAATCGATTTATGTTTAGAATGTGATTTATTAGTTTATAATAAAGTTTTACCTGATGATTTTTTTAAGGACAAAGAATCAAGTCAAAAAATCGCTAGAAAAAGATTAACTTTGTTGTTACTAAAGTCTTTTATACATTACCAACATGATGAAATTGAAAAATATAAGGAAACTTTAAGACAAATTATAGACCTTCATATTATTTATAATAAGGAAAGAGGTATATTTTATCCTGTGGGAATAAATAGAATTTTAGAATCAGCTTTAAATTTATATAAAGTAGAACCTACTGATGAAAATAAACAAAGAGTATTAGATTTTTATACAGCAAATATGTTAGTACAAACAGCCGATTCTAGAGAATACCCTAGAGAAAGAGCATTAGTAACTTTTCAAATTGCTAAAACATTTGGTTATGCGAAATAAAATTATAGAACCTAGAATAGAAAGAGCGGTAATTGAAATAAACGGAGGTTGTAACTACACTTGCCAGATGTGCCCTCAAACCAACCCTGGTAGACATAAAGGATTCTTAAGACAAATGAAGTTAGATGAATTCGAAAATTATGTCTTACAATGTGTTGATAAGGGGGTTAAAGTGGTAAACTTAGAAGGTTCAGGTGAAGCCACTTTAGTAAGAAAATTACCTGAGTATATTAAAATACTTACTAAACATAATGTTTTATCTTATATCTTCTCCAATGGATTTAAATTCAAGGGAGATTTTATGAAACAATGTGTTGATGCGGGTTTAAGTCGTATCCGTTTTTCAATAATTGGATACGATAAAGATAAGTATAAGGAATGGATGAATAGAGATGCATTTGAATTTGTAAAAAAGAATGCAATTGAAGCCCAAGAATATATAGCTCAAACAAATGGAGTAACAGAAATAGCTTCTTATCATCTAATTACTGATAATAAACAGCTTGAATTCGAAATAGAGCAGTATAAAAAGAATTGGATTGAACCTACTAACTCACTAGCTGAAATTTGGAAAATGCATAACTGGTCAGGTGTATACGAAAATCCAAACGAACGAAAAGGAGCAGTTAAAACTTGTGGTCGTCCATTCGCTCCTGAAATTACAATTAGAGCCGGTGGTTTAGATGGAAAAACAGGAGCTGTTCACCCTTGTTGTCAAGTCTTAGGTAGAGACGAAGAAGCAGTATTAGGTCATATGTCTGATAATACTTTTGATGAAATTTGGAATGGAGAAGAATACCAAAAGCTAAGAGAAGGCCATATGACAGGAGATTATCCTTCATACTGTAAAGGATGTGATTTTCTAATTGATGACCCTGAAGTATTAGTTTATACTAACCATAACCGATCAGTACATAAACTACCAGGTACTGATTTTAGTTTAGAAAGCTTTAGATAGATTTATCTATTTATAATAAATTAACTTAAATGGGATTTTATAGAGGACCAAATATTGTTAGAGATGGGTTAGTACTTGCCTTAGATTCATCTAATCCTAACTCTTATCCTGGAACTGGTAACACTTGGTATGATTTAAGTGGAAATGGAAATCACGGAACGTTGACTGCATTCACCGGTCCTGGTGCTGGAAGCACTAGCGGATTTGATACAAATACCGGATATATGATGTTTGATAGGCATGTAGGAGTATCTAATGGGTCTGCAAATAATAGAGTTTTAATTAATTCCTCGACATCTCTAGAACAATGTCTTAGTCAGAACGGAGTAACTATAGAATTCTGGCTTCGTATGGATACTTATTATTGTACAGCTATTAGTAGATGGGCAGGACCGTGGGAAATTTATTACTGCCCTAACTTAGTTCACAGAACAATAGGTACCGGAGCGAGCGATGGAAATAGTGGGTATAGTTATACTAATCAATTTCAAAAATTTCATCAAATAATTGCTACGCATGATGGGACTACACGTACACTTTTTGTTAACGGCGTGAATGTGCTCTCAGACACCAACGTAGTAACCACCCAAAACTCTAGCGCACAACTACCACTTGGGGGGTACAGTAATGGAAACTACGCGTTTGTTGGAGCTATTCCTATCTTTAGATTATATAATAGAGCTTTTAATAGTAAAGAAATCTCTCAAAACTATAACGCTCATAAATCAAGATTCGGATTATAACGATAAATTTGGTTACCTGAAATACGATTCGTATATTTACACCGTAAAACAAGAGTTATGGGAAGGGAAAAAGCATATTTAGGTTTACCAATTGGAATAGCATTTACAACTTCGGATAGAAAAAATGCTAAAGTTAAAGTTAAAGTAGTTCGAAATAGAAATATTGATGAGCTATTAAAAGTTAATTTTGTTATACCTGGTATACCTGCTAAGGCAATAATCAAAGAAGTAGTGATGGGAGATGCGTTAATTGCTAAGGTTAAAGAAAAGTACAATATTTATAATTAAACTATTTATCATGAATATCGCTTTAATTATTTTAATTCCTTTAGTTGCTGCCTTTTTGGTATTATTTATCTTTATGAAAAAACAAGCTACTAAAGATGAAAACAAAGACAATACTCCTAAAGTAAAACGTACTAAAGAGGAAGTAAAAAAAGTTATTGATGCTGCTAAACCAAAACGTGGACGTAAACCAGTAGCAAAAAAACCTACTGCTGATAAGCCTAAATCAAAACGAGGAAGAAAACCTAAAAAGTAGTTATTAACATTAAATAAAAGTTATGCCAAAAGTTGAAAAACAAGTTTTACACTATTGCTACGATCAAGCAAAAATTAACTACAAGAACAAAGATTTAGATAAAGCCCGAGACTATCTTGATTATATGATAGCTTTTGTTGCCAACAAGAAAATTGAAGGCATGGGAGCTAAAGATGAAATTGAAGATGTAAGGATAGAGTTATGGCTAGAAAGAGCTTGGACTAAATTAGAAAACTGGAATTTGATGCTATGACATTTTATAAAAAATCCACTTTTAATAAATCTAAAAAATATGGACCTGTTTGGCTATGGTGGACAATAATTATGATTGTCTCTTATATGCTTACTTTTTGGCTTATCAATCCAGAGGTCGTATATTTCCCCTAAATAAAGAGAGATGAGGGAAAAAACAGGTTATATAGAAAAGATAGTTTATAATTTTGACACGTCAAAAAATCTAGAGATATTTTTACCTACATTAAATAGATGGCATAGGGTTACCTCAAGTGAATTTCGCTCATTTAATGGTAAACGTAGAATTCAAGGTCAAGAATATGAGGGACCTGTTTATATTTACAATACAAATAAAAAAACAAGGTCAAATAAAGAATTAAATACAATTGTAGAACATAAATGGGTTTCTGTTCGTAGACCGGGAGAAGATTGGGGTTATGAATGAGGTAAAAAAATGCTACAACGTTATTTATAATAAGGATAGAGCATATAAGATTTTAAAAGTTATTCCAATTCATAATTTTTTAAATAAAGATCAATCTTTAAATCAAAAAGTATTAGGTTTATATGTAAACGAGACAGGAGGGAATCATGTATTACAAAACCATAATAACTTTATAATTTGTCAAGAAATAGAAGACGCTCAAATAATAAACTAAGTTATGAAAAAAATTATTGAAGAATACAAAGCCCATGACCCAAAAGAGATTTGGCTAGAAGGAGTATTAATGAACTTTATCTATGGCCTGTTAGGTGCTTTAGTTATTGTATCTGTTACTATTAGAGCCGATTTAGGAGTATTATTAGCTTACCTTGTATATTACTTTTTCTTAGGCAAGATTGTAAACCGTCCTAAATACGTAACAGATTTAGGTAAATTCATAGTATTTCCTGTTCCAACTGCTATTGGAGCATGGATAGGGTATAAAATAGGTCCAATTTTAATAAATTTACTCTCATGACAAAACAAGAAATTAGCAACAAGATTTTAGAGTTAAAGTTAAAAGAAAATAAGACTCAAAAAGACAAGAAGTTAATTCAAAAATTACAACAACAATTAAGTGAAAAAAGTTAAGCTCTTTACTTAACATATCACACACCCCTAATCCGTATATACGAGGTATGAAGCATTGCAAATGGTGTGGTAAAAAAACCACAAACGAGGAACAGTATTTACCAACAATTCCAATCCAAGAAGACATTGAAGGACTGATTGATGAATTAGGGAGAGAAAAAGTGTGGGACGGGAATGCAAATTGGGATGAAGAAGAGATGGACCCAATTTTGGAAGCGATTTTGATGACGTATGATGAGCTGGTATTTACTATGAGCAAAAAAGTCGTTTGCAAGGAGTGTATCGCGGAAGATGAAAAGCTTTGGGATAAGTATTATGGGGGAAGAGATGAAATTGAATGGCAAGTAGATGTGGAGAACATGGAGGAGTTCATTAAATTGATTCAGGAAGGAATTGAGAGGGAAAAGGATGTGGGTGTGGAAGACCCAATTTTAGAGAGATTAAGAAATTTAGGTTTTCAGATTTTAGGAGATGAAATTAATTTAGATGAAGAAGAATGATAACAGCAGTTACAATTATAGTTTTATGGGCAATATCAGTTTATGTATTAACTGAGAATGTAGAAGATTAGTATGCAATGTATAAAGAGTTTAAAAGAAGAAAATGAAAACCCCATTACAAGAGTTTATTGACATAATTAAAAAGCGTCAAGAGGACGATGAGGCATTGCCGTTTATGTATAATGCACAGATAATTGAGTTGGCAGAATTAATGCTTGAGAAAGAGAAGGAGCAGATTGAGATGACAGAACAAGATTTAATTGATTTAGGCTTTAAAAGAATAGAAGATTTTGACGGTGATGAAGTATTTCATTTTTACGATTTAAATTTAGTTGAAGGGTTTAGTTTAATATCAAATGATAGTGATAATGCAAAACAAGGTTGGTATGTTGAATTGTTTGACGTAGATCAAATTAAATTTGTAAAGAAAAAAGAGCTAGAAGAGTTTATTAATATTGTAAAAAGAAATATAAAGTCATGAAACATTATTTTAACGAAGGAGAAGAGTACCTAAGAGAAGATAATATAGATCTTAGAGGACGAACTCAAAAACAGTATGAAGATAGTGCTAAGATTTTAGTATGGGCTGCTGCAATAGCAGGAGTATTTGTAGCTATAGCTGTTATTCAACATTTTATTTTTGTAGTCTTTTAATATTTATCATAAAATATGGAAAAGTTTTATGTAGTTGAATTTGAAGAAGTAAATGGTAACACCCATACTTTCGAGTTTTTAACTAGTAGAATTGAATGGTCGATTGATCAATATTGTCGCAATAGGCACATTAGTAATCACCGTATTCTAAGTGAAAAAACCGCGTAAACATTTGGCCTCTTAAGAGGCCTTTTGTATCTTTAAGGGTATTAATAAATAAGGGTTATATGGAAAAGCTAATTGTAAAGTTTAAAGGAAAAGAAGAACCAGTCGTATATAATATTGTTACTTTCCTAAGATCAAGCTCAAAAGTAAAAGAAGTATTGTTTAGTGATGTGGGAAATTTAAAGTTTCATCCTTTAACTGAATGGTATGAAGAAGTTTATGCTAATGTTTCAAAAGGAGAAGGTGATGGTGGTTCAAAGGTTTATGAATCCAAATATGAGAGAGAAAACATTGCCTTACCTAAGGAAATGGCTAAAGAAATAGTTGAAGTAGCTACTTCTCTTAAAGGTTGTACTATCGATTTTGTAGATAGATGTAATGAAGTGTTAGATTTTGATTTACATAAAAAATTGAATAACAAATACGGGTTCACAGGTGCCAAAAGATTATATAATATCTTTAAAATAAATTAGGTTACCTGAGTTATCTTTCGTATATTTAGGAGTATT
>Ga0070751_1001694_pt1 | contig 12894 bp, 18 predicted proteins | sample VirMetDEL_Aug_28_FD_78514 | JGI IMG/M metagenome (GOLD analysis project Ga0070751, IMG submission 78514) | Aqueous microbial communities from the Delaware River and Bay under freshwater to marine salinity gradient to study organic matter... | ecosystem: Environmental > Aquatic > Marine > Coastal...
ACGCGCTCGCTCGTGCTCGTGCTGCTGAAGCCGAAGAGATGCTGAAGGATGCCCTGGAGCGTGGTGAGTGATGCCTGCTCGCCTGACTGAAACCGCCATGTCGGAGATTCCCGAGCACCTCGAGAAATTGCCGACTTGGCTTCTCGTCGAGATCCACTACGCTTTTTTGATTACATCAAACAAGTTCCTCTTCAGAGAGGACTTGAAGATGCACGAAAAGCAGCCATACGTCGAACATTTTCAGCGACTGTGCGAGATGTGCTCGAATGAATGGGAAGCGCGAGAGGGGGCGATCTGAATGTGCGAGGTTCGATGCGAGTCGTGCAGCGAACGCATCTCGATTGCGTGCGACTGTGGGGACGTCACTTGGGACATTTGCGACGAATGCGAATGGTTCTTCGAGATGCATGGAGAGGAAGATCCTCACGAAAAATGCACTTGCTACCAGGACGAGAAAGACCTCAATTGCCCCTCCTGCTTTGGGGGGGCCTGTTGAATGGCTCGAAAGGCCCTGGTCCGATGGATTGAGCGGGCGCTCGAGGACATGGAGGAAGCCACGACGCAGGAGATCACATCGTGGGTCGATGAGCGTTTCAAGTGGGGCGCCACTACGAACCAAGTCGCGAACCTGTGCGCTCGATACTCTCAGTTCGAGAAGGTCGGCTTCGTCAACGAGACCGTGAAGGCTCCTGATCGGTTCTCAATCAGGATTCGAGGCGCTGTGTGGAGGCTTGCCGATGGCTCGTGAAGGCATCATCGTCTCGTGTGAGCATTGTCTCCGTCCGACGGTGGTCCCCGACCACCACGGCGAACAGATCTGGTGCTCGATCTACTGCTACGAGCGGTGGCTCGAAGACGACCCGTACCGGAGGGCGTGAGTTGAATGGCTTGGCTCTATGTGCCGGGGTTGGAGGCCTCGAGCGAGGAATTGAACGAGTCCTTCCTCAATGCCGCACCGTTTGCTATGTCGAGGGGGAAACCTATGCCGCGTCAGTCTTGGCGTCGAAAATGGAAGCAGGGAGGCTTCATCCGGCGCCTATCTGGAGCAACGTGCGAACCTTTGACGGCAAGCCGTGGAGTGGCGTCGTGGATTGGATCTCTGGAGGATTCCCGTGCCAGCCCTTCAGCGCAGCAGGGAAGCAATTGGGAGAAGACGACCCCCGCCACCTTTGGCCTGAGTTTGTCCGAATCATTGGCGAGGTACGACCTCGCCTCGTCTTCTTGGAAAACGTACCAGGCGTCGTTGCTCTCGGCGGAGCCTCTATCGCTTCAGACCTGGCCAAACTCGGTTATCGCTTCGCGTGGACGACTCTTCGCGCTTCCGATGTTGGAGCCCTTCACCATCGTCGAAGGTGGTTCTGTGTTGCCCACGCCAACGGCCAAGGCGAATCAAGGATCGCCGTCGTTCCAAAAGTGGCCGAGTTTTCAACGGATGATGTACCCAACACCGACCGCGCACGAATCGGTGAAAGCAGGGAAAACCTCCAAGGGACAAATGGGGAAGTCGTTGGTAGCGATGGCCAACCGGGGAGAGTTTTGGGCGACACCAACGGCACGAGAATACAAGGAGAACGGTTTGGATCTCACCAAAACAAGGAAGGACGGAAAAAAGAGGGACGATGGATTGACCCGACAGGTGAGCCTCAAGCAGGGTTTGAATCGTGGTGGTCGGTTGAACCCGGAGTGGGTCGAATGGCTGATGGGGTGGCCGATTGGGTGGACCGCTTGCGAGCCTGCGGAAACGGAGTCGTCCCTCAACAAGCAGAAGCGGCCTTCCGATACCTGATCGAATGCTTGAACGCCGTGGATTAAACGCCCACGTCCCAAATCTCGAGGTCGCGCTTCGCTCGAGGAATTGTGGCGAAACGGACGCCGATGGGGTGACGCTCGAGGATTCGAGCGAGCGCGAGTTCGTCGACCAGGGCGACCGCGTGGTCGATGTGGTCGCCCTCGAGGCCCATTCGTGCGAGTTTCCATCGCAGCGAAAGCGCCGCTCGAGATCCAAGAGCGACGTGGCGAGCGACCCCTCCTTCGAGTCGAGCGAGCCTCGCGGCTGCTATCCGGTCGTACTCCTGCTCTCTCCTGCTCCAGTTGCTCATGCTTCATCGTCCTCCTTCTTCTTCCTTGGTCGTCCTGGTCGACGCTTCGGCGGTCCTTGGATGATGGCCGAGATTTCCTCTACCTCCATGTACCCGAACGGCTTCGACATCATGTCCCGTTGGACCTCGCTCAAACCCTCGAACAGCCATCGAGGTTTGACGTACGGTACAATTCTGTACGGCTTCCTTCCCGGGGAGGTGGACACGGTGACGTAAAACGACCGGAGTCGTCGACCGCCTGGTCGTCCGGCGTGGACCTTCCTCAGCAGGTATTGAGCATGATCCACGTCGTCGCGCCACTCGTCCCGTTCTCCTCGAAGGCCGCTGTCGCTCATGTAGCGGACCACCGTCACGACCTCGGTAAATCGAAAGAACGTACGGTCGACACCTGCGAGGCTTTGGGACGTGAAAAGAACCGTGATGCCGAGATGAGAGATCACCCCGCACAATTTCGACCAGGCGACTTGACTCGAGGTCATGCTCGAGCGACTGTTGAAGTTCGCTGCGGCGTCGTCGAGAAGCCACACAGGACGCTCTCCTCGATGAAGTTCGTGCATTTGGTCCGGCTTTCCCGTCGACACTCGGCCCGACCAATGCTCAGGAAGCCCCTCCTCAAGCACACGGCGAGGAAACGACGCCAAGACGACCGGCCTCGAGGTGTGAGCGATAACCCAGTCGATCATGCCGTACGCGAGGGTGGTCTTTCCTGATCGCGCCGTCCCCAAAATCGAGATGATGCCCGTGCCGAGAGCGGCTTCTTCTGCTCCGGTGATGCTCGACCCTTCCTCGAGGAGCAGGTCTTGAACCTCGGGAGGCATCGACCGACGAGGTGGAGGGTAGTCGTAGATCGGTTCAGTCATCGAGCACCGCCTCGAGGTCATCGTGAAGTTCGAGGTCGGGTTCGTCCACGTCGTCGATGCCGAGGGCCTCCGTGATTTCAGTCGGCACGGTTCCCTGGTAAATCAGCCGCAGCGCCCAGTCGACGATCTCGCGGTTCTTCTTCTCGACCTCAATCCCGACGTGCTGCATGGTGAGACGGTCCTCCTCCAAGACGCCTTCGAGAGCCCGGGCGATGCGGTCGACCGTCGACAGGTCGCGCACTTGGTCGAATTGCGTCATGCCTTCGAGGGCAGAACCTCGAGCCTTCATCGTCTCGAGGTCGAGGTCCGTGAGCACCACCCGATCAGCACCGGACCGCGACTTGAAGGTGATTCCTCGGCCGTCGATGTCGAGCGGAACCCGTTTCCCGATGCGGTATTCCGTCATTCTCATCGGACCGTCGACGACGACGAAGAGTCGTGCGTCGTCCTTCGCTCGCTCGATCATCCAGGGAACCCAAAGGACCGAACCGGCCATCGCGGCAGGAACCCAAACCGGAAGGTATCCGAAGGCCTGGTACACAATCCACGCGAGCATCGCAAGCATGGCCGCGCCCACCCCGCCTATGAGGGCGTAAAACACCAGGTCGGCCCACGTCCGACCACCGGCCCTTGAGACGCCGTGAACCGTGTCGTCGGTCACGAAAGCACCTCCTCGATGAAGTTCCTGTCGATGTAGGTCGAGACCAAACGCCAAATGATGAACGTCGATGTTGCCCAAATGATGAGAGCAGAACCGAAAGCGATCATCACATCTCGAGCCTGAAGTTCTGCGTTGTCGACGAAGTACGTCACGGGAGCCGCCTCGGGGTCGATCGTGTAGTAAGCCGAGGTCCAAACCTCGGACGGGTAAACGGTGACGTTCTCGAAGACGAACAAGAGACCCGAATCGAACCGGAAGGTGTAGTCATGGACGCCCACCAGGAGGGAAAATGTGCTCGAGCCGTTGGTGTAGGCGCGGTCGAGGCCGTCGCTGGAGATTTTGTAGGGACCTTCGCACGTGGTACGGACGACGGCACGATCTCCGAACATGGTCGAGCCGTTCTCCATGAGTGTAAAGATCGTCCCGCTTGCATCCTGAGCGTGAACCACGGTCAGACAGGGTGGCTCCTGCTGCGCGGCGGCGTTGGAGGCGGAGGACGCAGCCAAGATGAGCAACAGAAGGAGCCTTAGTGTGTGTCTTTGGTTTGTTTTGCCTCGCATGGTTCCGCCTCCATCTCCATTCCTCCTCAAGTTCTCAACCAAAAGCGACGAATCGTTCGGAGGAATGGGTTTGTGCCGATGGTCTTTCGTGTGTTCTTGGCGATCCGTCCTGCTGAACCGCCTGCACCGCTCGCAGCACCGGCGAAGAAGTTCACGGCGGCGGCGCTGATGGCCGACCCTGCCGCTCGAGGGTCGGTGAGGATTGAGAACAAGGACGGCAGCGCGAAGTCGTACACCCTGGCGAGCAGGTCATACACGACGTTGACCAGGACAAACCCGACCACGATCAGCAGCGGAACCGTCACCCACCAGGGCAGGCGGTTCAAAGCAGAAAGGAAACCTCCACCGGCTCGACCTCGCCCGCCGGAGTTGACGTTGACCGTCACGGACTCGCTCATCGAATCACCGCCCGAGTCTCGAAGAGGTTGATGAGCCAAACAAAGGCCACGACGAGGAGGCCGAGCACGAACAGGTATCCACCGATTGAAAGATCGCCGTTCAGGGAGGCTCGGATGAAGGATTCTGTGCTCGAGAATCCTGAGAGGGCTGTCCCTGTCGTGTAGGTGGCTCCCGCGCCTGCGAGGGTTCGCTTGAAGCCGCCCTGGAGTGCTCCGGCCTTTGCTCCGGCTTGAACAACGGAGACTCCAAGGAGCACCGCGATCAGTTGGACGAGGATCACATCAAGCACGAAGACCCCTCCTCAGCCAATCGGAAACAGGGTCCCAGTACGGAGTCGAGGCCAGTCCGACGGCCATCAAGACGATGCCGAAGGCTCCGGCGAACCAGGACATCGCCGAAGTCGCTTCGACCTGATCGGCGAGGCCGACCCGCATCGCGTGGCCGTAGTAGACCTCGGTCGAATCCCACGGCATCACGCCAGGCCACGAGGAATAGGAAACCGACTGTTCTCGAACCTCGAGGTCGTCGAGTTCGAGGGTCCACCAGACCTCTTCGCCTGCCGCGAAGTCGGTCGCGGCAACAATCGCGGCGACGTCCTCGGCCGAGTACGGGTCCACCTCGATCACCAGGGCGAAGTACGGAATGCAGTATTGAACGCCGCCGACGTATTCGTACGGAAGGCCGGAGTAGATCTCGAACGTCCCGATCTGGACGGTCGTCGTGGTTTCAGCGATGGCGCGGTATTTGGGGAACGGAGGTGGCGCCAATTCGACAATCGGTCCCTTCGAGAACGACAGGGAGTAGGTTCCCGAGACGTTGGCGAACAGGGTCGAATCATCGCAGGGTTCGGTCGTGATGTTCGAGCCGGTCATCCGGACCTCTAAGGAGGTCACGGACTGGTTGATCATGTCCTCGCCCCAGGAGAGGCCGTAGTAGTTCCACGCGAGATCGTTGTCGCCACATTTCCAGTTGTAGTGAGTAAAGTCGCCGTAGAAGGCGCAGGTCGCCGTCGTGACGTAGGCCTCACCGTCGACCAGGTAGGGAATCGGAGAGACGCTCGAGGGGCAATCTTCCCCGAAGTTGTACCCTTCCTTCGTTCCGGTAGCGACATCGTAAGAGCCGTCGTTGCACCAGGCGTCGACCTGTGGATCGTAGATGCCCGTCTTCGTCATGGCGATGTCGTACAGGGTCGCAGCAGGTGGGCCGTTCTCGGGAAACTCGATGCTCGAGGTTTCCTGGTACGCGATGGCCGTGACGCTGGACACCGCCACGGGCAGGCCGACCAGGAGGAGCAAAACCGCGATGGCCGACCATGCCGCAGGGTTGACCTTTGCACCGTTCATCCGTTCACCTCCGAAAATCAGGGAGGAGAACAGTAGGCGATTTGCTGATCACGCGATCCGTCCTCCACGGGGAAGAAGTTCCCAAAGGGACCGCAACGGTCGAACACCGCAGGGTAGCCGTCGTCAAACTCGAAGAGTTGCGAGTAGACTGAACGGACGTAGCCTCGAGGCTCATCGTCGTAAAGCGCTGGGTCCGTAAATGACTCACCATTCCCGTTGATCCACGGGAACGCGATGCATTCTGGATCTGGGTCCGACGCTGGGAAAAGGTTCCCGTGGTCGATGCCACCGTCGCCATCGTTGTCGATTCCGTCAATGCATTCTGGGTGAAACTCCGAGATCGGAGCGGTGCTCCCCTGAAAGACGACGGCCACCATCAACGCAACGAAGAAGGTCGCCGCTGCTTGTGTCCTTGCCGCCACATCATCACCTCGAGGTTTGCTCGAGGCTCAGTTGCGGAAGAAGGATGCAACAGCAGCCGCGACGGACGCCGCGAGCATCGTGTGGTACGCGGCCATCTCCTGAGTGGCGGCTGCGTAGTCGTAGTCGCCGGAGAGGATGTCGCCCACTTCCGTTCCGAAAGCAACGAGGCCGATCAGCCCGAGGACGGCTGGAGCGTAGCGGATCACGTTTCGGACCACGGTTGGTTGACCGTTGGCCGAGATGGCTCCAAGACCGACGGGTCCGAGGATCCACACGAATGCGCCGAGCGTGGCGATCCGGTCGAGGAGGGAAACGGAACCACCGTAGACCGCGAGGGTTTCAACGGTGAGTTTTGGTGCGCCGAGGTCGTCCAATGCATCGGGGTTGATGACGACCTGCGCCGCCTGAGAAATCCCGATTGTGAGCGCCATGACGGCCGCGCTGATTACGGCGACCGTGATCGCCACTTGGTACACTTGCTTTGAAATCGTCATCGCCATGATTGGTTCACCTACTGGTGAATCGCCCCAGGATTCGCAAGGGTATAAACGACGGGTCAGCCTTCGAGGTCTTCTCCCCCCGTAGGGGGGAGGTTTTCCCCCAGGATGAGGAGAAGTCGACGATGAGTCTTCGACGGTAGATCTGTTCGTCGACCAGGAGCCAGCGTGTAGATCGCTCGAGGTCGACCTCGAACCTTCCTCACTCCTGGCGTTGTTCCGGCGATCTGCCCGAGCGATGCGATGGTGTAGTGCCTCATCGAGTCGAGCCTCGAGATCGGCTCGATAAGTTGCCGAGCCTCCATCGGTCCTCGAACCTCGAGGACCGCCACGACGACCTCCCCGATGAACCAGGACTTCGAGGATCTCCCCACGGCTCAGTCGAGCGCGTCGACCCTCCAATAATTCTCATCTTCTTTTTTCTCACCGCCACCGGCGCCTTCAAGACATTCCCGACCCTCGGCTGAGGGCAGGGGATGCCGTGAGGCTGTCGGGGGAGCCTTCCTCCCCCCCTGCGGGGGGGAGCCGTCGCCGGTTTCCCGAGTTATTTATTATGGGGCTCGGCTTGCGTTGGCTCGGAGGAACGTCACAATGACCACCGATCACGCAAAGAAACGAATGCCATACACCTTCTCGGCCACGAGCCGAGAGATTGACCGCCTGGATGCTTGGGCGCATCACCACAACCTCAACCGCTCCGAAGCGGTTCGAGCGTTGATCGCTGCGCTCCGCATCGACGGTCAAACCGCCCTCGTCGACTTCGAGGACCTAGAACCCCACCCTGGCGCGATTGAAGCCGCGATGGAGGCTTCACAAGCACGGAGAGCAAAGGAGGAGGCTCAGAATCCCGTGGGGGTCGTTGCGAACGCTCGTGTGCCTGAATGCTTCAAGCGACCTTCCGATCTTCTCGATGGCCGATGCATCGGCGCATTCTCCTCAAACGACTCGAACCCTCACGCTCCGGCTTGCCCGATCTGTTGGGGGCCGAACATGACCGCCGGTGCAACAAGGGCCGAGGCTCGACACGCGCTCGCTCGTGCTCGTGCTGCTGAGGCCGAAGAAATGCTGAAGAATGCATTGGAGGGTAGTGAATGATCGTCGTTGCTTGCCCCGTTTGCGGAACTCGACGCGAGGTCGACGATGAGACGTTCTCGGTGATGATGGAGTGCCGTCAGTTCATGTGTTGGGACGTTTGCGGCATGGACGTTCCGATCTTCAACCCGTTGTCCTTGCTGCCCTTCCTGAACGACCTCGCCGATGAGGACGAAGAAATCGACGACCCAAGCGAACCAGTCTTGTGCATTGAATGCGACCAGGAGGAAACCATGTCGATAGGGGATCACTACCACCCCTCGGGATTGTGCAAGGGATGCTATGACGCATTCAAGCAACGCCTGCGAGATGGTGACGTACAGGGGGTCGAGTGAATGGCTCGAAAGGCCCTCGTACGATGGATCGAGCGAGCGCTCGAGGACATGGAGGAAGCGACCACCCAGGAGATCACTTCGTGGGTCGATGAGCGGTTCACATGGGGAGCGACGACGAATCAAATCGCCAACCTTTGCGCTCGATACCCCCAGTTTCAGAAAGTCGGTTTCATCAACGAGACCGTGAAGGCTCCTGAACAGTTCTCGATCAGGATTCGGGGCGCAGTGTGGAGGCTTGCCGATGGCTCGTGAAGGCGTCATAGTCTCCTGTGAGCATTGTCTCCGTCCGACGGTGGTCCCCGACCATCACGGTGAACAGATTTGGTGCTCGATCTACTGCTACGAGCGTTGGCTCGAGGAAGACCCTTACACCAGGTCTTAGACGCCCACGTCCCAAATCTCGAGGTCGCGCTTCGCACGAGGAATCGTTGCGAACCGGACGCCGATGGGGTGTCGCTCGAGGATTCGAGCGAGCGCGAGTTCATCGACCAGGGCGACCGCGTGGTCGATGTGGTCGCCCTCGAGGCCCATCCGTGCGAGTTTCCATCGCAGCGAAAGGGCCGCTCGAGATCCAAGAGCGACGTGTCGAGGGACCCCTCCTTCCAGTCGAGCAAGCCTCGCGGCTGCGATCCGGTCGTATTCCTGTTCCCTCCTGCTCCAAGTGCTCATGATTCATCGTCCTCCTTCTTCTTCTTGGGTCGTCCTGGTCGACGCTTCGCCGGTCCTTGAATGATGGCGGAGATTTCCTCGACCTCCATGTACCCAAACGGCTTCGACATCATGTCGCGTTGGATGTCGCTCAAACCCTCGAAGAGCCATCGAGGTTTGACGTACGGGACGATCCGGTACGGCTTCCTTCCTGGTGAGGTCGAAACCGTGACGTAAAACGAGCGAAGTCGTCGACCTCCTGGTCGTCCTGCGTGGACCTTCCTTAACAGGTATTGTGCATGATCGACATCATCGCGCCACTCGTCCCGCTCTCCTCGAAGACCGGAGTCGCTCATGTACCGGACCACGGTCACGACTTCGGTAAATCGAAAGAAGGTGCGGTCGACACCTGCGAGGCTTTGCGACGTGAAAAGAACCGTGATTCCGAGGTGACTGATCACGCCGCAAAGTTTGGACCATGCGACTTGACTCGAGGTCATGCTCGAGCGACTGTTGAAGTTCGCTGCGGCATCGTCGAGGAGCCAAACGGGACGCTCGCCTCGATGAAGTTCGTGCATTTGGTCCGGCTTTCCCGTCGACACTCGACCCGACCAATGCTCCGGAAGCCCCTCCTCAAGCACACGGCGAGGAAACGACGCCAGGACGACCGGCCTCGATGTGTGGGCGATAACCCAGTCGATCATCCCGTACGCGAGCGTCGTCTTTCCTGATCGCGCCGTCCCCAAAATGGAGATGATTCCGGTTCCGAGCGCGGATTCATCGGCTCCGGTGATGCTCGAGCCTTCCTCGAGGAGCAGGTCTTGAACCTCGGGAGGCATCGACCGACGAGGTGGAGGGTAGTCGTAGATCGGTTCAGTCATCGAGCACCGCCTCGAGGTCATCGTGAAGTTCGAGGTCGGGCTCGTCCACGTCGTCGATGCCGAGGGCTTCCGTGATTTCAGTCGGGACGGTTCCCTGGTAAATCAGACGCAGCGCCCAGTCGACGATTTCGCGGTTCTTCTTCTCGACCTCAATTCCGACGTGCTGCATCGTGAGACGGTCCTCTTCGAGTACGCCTTCGAGGGCGCGAGCGATGCGGTCGACCGTCGACAGGTCGCGCACCTGGTCGAATTGGGTCATGCCCTCGAGGGCAGAACCTCGAGCCTTCATTGTCTCGAGGTCGAGGTCAGTCAACACGAGGCGATCAGCACCGGACCGCGACTTGAACGTGATGCCTCGACCTTCGATCTCGAGGGGGACGCGCTTTCCGATGCGGTATTCCGTCATTCTCATCGGACCGTCAACGACGACGAAGAGTCGTGCGTCGTCCTTCGCTCGCTCGATCATCCAGGGAACCCAAAGGACCGAACCGGCCATCGCGGCAGGAACCCAAACCGGAAGGTATCCGAAGGCCTGGTACACGATCCACGCGAGCATCGCAAGCATGGCCGCGCCCACCCCCCCGATGAGGGCGTAAAACACCAGGTCGGCCCACGTCCGACCACCGGCCCTCGAGACGCCGTGAACCGTGTCGTCGGTCACGAAAGCACCTCCTCGATGAAGTTCCTGTCGATGTAAGTCGAGACCAAACGCCAAACGATGAAGGTCGATGTTGCCCAAATGATGAGAGCAGAACCGAAAGCGATCATCACGTCTCGAGCCTGAAGTTCTGCGTTGTCGACGAAGTAGGTCACGGGAGCCGCCTCGGGGTCGATGGTGTAGTATGCCGAGGTCCAAACCTCGGACGGGTAAACGGTCACGTTCTCGAAGACGAACACGAGCCCCGAGTCAAACCGGAAGGTGTAGTCATGGACACCGACCAGGAGGGAAAATGTGCTCGAGCCGTTGGTGTAGGCGCGGTCGAGGCCGTCGCTGGAGATTTTGTAGGGACCTTCGCACGTCGTACGGACGACGGCACGATCTCCAAACATGGTCGAGCCGTTTTCCATCAGAGTGAAAATCGTCCCGCTTGCATCCTGGGCATGCACGACGGTCAGACAGGGTGGCTCCTGCTGCGCGGCGGCGTTGGAGGCGGAGGACGCAGCCAAGATGAGCAACAGAAGGAGCCTTAGTGTGTGTCTTTGGTTTGTTTTGCCTCGCATTTTCCCGCCTCCATCTCCATTCCTCCATGCTCAAATCGACCTAAATATGGAAAAAATTGAATATTTCTCAAGCCTGAAAGATTGGTTTTTTTTATTCTTTTCAAGTTCTCAACCAAAACCGACGAATGGTTCTCAGGAATGGGTTCGTGCCGATTTTCTTTCGGGTGTTCTTGGCGATTGTTCCGGCTGAAGAGCCTGCACCGCTCGCAGCACCTGCGAAGAAGTTCACGGCGGCTGCGCTGATCGCCGACCCTGCCGCTCGAGGATCGGTGAGGATTGAGAACAAAGAAGGAAGCGCAAAGTCGTAGACCCTGGAGAGGAGATCATACACCACGTTGACCAGGACAAACCCGACCACAAGCAGCAGCGGAACCGAGACCCACCAGGGAAGGCGGTTCAATGCAGAAAGGAAACCTCCACCGCCTCGACCTCGCCCGCCGGAGTTGACGTTGACCGTCACGGACTCGCTCATCGAATCACCGCCCGAGTCTCGAAGAGGTTGATGAGCCACACAAAGGACACCACGAGGAGGCCGAGGACGAACAGGTATCCACCAATTGAAAGATCGCCGTTCAGGGAGGCTCGGATGAAGGATTCTGTGCTCGAGAATCCTGAGAGCGCTGTCCCTGTCGTGTAGGTGGCCCCCGCACCTGCGAGGGTTCGCTTGAAGCCTCCTTGCAGTGCTCCGGCCTTCGCTCCGGCCTGCACAACAGAGACCCCGAGGAGCACCGCGATCAGTTGAACGAGAATTACATCAAGCACGGAGACCCCTCCTCAGCCAGTCCGAAACAGGATCCCAGTATGGAGTTGAGGCCAGTCCGACGGCCATCAACACGATGCCGAAGGCTCCGGCGAACCAGGACATCGCCGAAGTCGCTTCGACCTGATCGGCAAGACCGACGCGCATCGCGTGACCGTAGTAGACTTCGGTCGAATCCCACGGAAGGACGCCAGGCCAAGAGGAGTAGGAGACGGACTGTTCTCGAACCTCGAGGTCGTCGAGCTCGAGAGTCCACCACACCTCCTCACCTGCCGCGAAGTCGGTCGCGGCTACAATCGCGCCGATGTCCTCGGAGGAGTACGGGTCGACCTCGATCACGAGCGCAAAGTACGGGATGCAGTATTGAACGCCGCCGACGTATTCGTAGGGAAGACCTGAGTAGATCTCGAAGGTTCCAATCTGAACCGTGGTCGTGGTTTCAGCGATGGCGCGGTAGTGTGGGAATGGAGGTGGAGCCAATTCAACAATCGGTCCCTTCGAGAACGACAGGGAGTAGGTTCCTGAGATGTTGGCGAAGAGGGTCGAATCGTCGCAGGGTTGCGTTGTGATGTTCGAGCCGGTCATCCGGACCTCGAAGGAGGTCACGGACTGGTTGATCATGTCCTCGCCCCAGGAGAGGCCGTAGTAGTTCCAGGCGAGGTCACTGTCCCCGCATTTCCAGTCGTAGTGAGTAAAGTCGCCGTAGAAAGCGCACGTCGCCGTCGTGACGTAGGCCTCACCGTCGACCAGGTAGGGAATCGGAGAGACGCTCGAGGGGCAATCTTCGCCGAAGTTGTACCCTTCCTTCGTTCCGGTGGCGACATCGTAGGATCCGTCGTTGCACCAGGCGTCGACCTGTGGATCGTAGATGCCCGTCTTCGTCATGGCGATGTCGTACAGGGTCGCAGCAGGTGGACCGTTCTCGGGAAACTCGATGCTCGAGGTTTCCTGGTAGGCGATGGCGGTCACGCTGGAAACGGCGACAGGAAGCCCGACCAGGAGCAGCAAAACGGCGATGGCCGACCATGCCGCAGGGTTGACCTTTGCACCGTTCATCCGTTCACCTCCGAAAATCAGGGAGGAGAACAGTAGGCGATTTGCTGATCACGCGATCC
>Ga0070751_1001695_pt1 | contig 12880 bp, 25 predicted proteins | sample VirMetDEL_Aug_28_FD_78514 | JGI IMG/M metagenome (GOLD analysis project Ga0070751, IMG submission 78514) | Aqueous microbial communities from the Delaware River and Bay under freshwater to marine salinity gradient to study organic matter... | ecosystem: Environmental > Aquatic > Marine > Coastal...
AAGTTGAGGCAATAGATTCAATTAAAGCAAGTATGAGTTATGAAGCATTTAAAGGTTATTGTCAGGGCAATGCTCTTAAGTACGTTATTCGTTACAATCGCAAGAACGGAGTGGAAGACCTCCGAAAAGCACAATGGTATATCAATAGACTTATCAAAGAAATCGAAAAAAATGGGCAACATAAATCACTGTAATTTAGACTATATCCTAAAGTGGGAAGGTGGCTTATCAAAGCACAAGTTAGATTCAGCTGCTATGAATTGCGTTCCTGATGGCAGTGGTTACCATACCAACAAAGGAATCACTTGGGCAGCGTGGAGAAGTGTACACGGAAATTCAGAAGAATCAATTAAAAGATTCTATGAAATGACCGATGAGGATTGGTTAAGCATCTATCGTATCTATTGGGATGGCATTAAAGGGGATGATATTGAGTCAGACATCATTGCAGAATTTTGGGCTGACTTTGCTTGGGGTAGTGGTGTAGGTGGTGCAGCACGTCAGTTGCAGTCTTATTTGCGTTCTGAAGGGTTTTTATTAGCAGTTGATGGTATCATCGGGAAAAAGACTTTGAGTGCTTTAAATGGGCTTATAAAGACTAAAGGAGAGCAATACGTTTTTGATGGTTGCTATATACACAGAGTTCAATTTTTAAAAGGTCTAAAATCATTTGCTACTTTTGGACGTGGATGGTTGAATAGACTTGAGGATTTTTACGATTACGCTGAACAAGTATTGAATGGATAAAAGAATTGAGCAGTTAGGTGAGGACTTTAAAAACTTCAATCCGATTGAGGATGATGGTTTATTGAGAGTAATTCAAAATTACGGCAACCAACTTGCTCAACAAATGCGTATTAATTTACGCAAAAACAAAACAAACGCATCAAGCACATTAGATGGAAGCATCTCACCGATAGTTAAGCCAAAGCAAGGTGGATTTAATTTAAGTGTTGAGATGGAAGATTACTGGCAGTACGTTGAGAACGGAAGGTCAGCAGGTAAGATGCCACCGATTAAAAATATCTACCAGTGGATACAAGAAAAAAGGTCAATGCAAGAGAAGATTAAAAATGCTAAAAATCGAATATCTGCGACAAAATCACTTGCATACGTTATCGCTCGTAAGATTGCAAAGAAAGGTACACGACCTCAACCATTTGTACAACCAGGACTTAATGAAGTGTCCGTTGATATACTCGTTCAGAGAATAGAAAAGTGGGTTATTGACTCACTTGAAAAATAATTTTTTTACATTATTTAAGAAACATTTGTTTTTATATCGCAAATTTATTTTATATTTGTGGTATGGAAATAGAAAACATCATTAAGAGAATCAAGCTGAACCGTAAGCACGGCTTGGTAAAAAAGGTATCGGAGGCAACTGGCATCAGTCAACCTACCGTTAGAAAGTATTTAAAGGGCGAGGGCATCGTTTCAGAGAAGGCTCTTGTTGTTTTACGTCACGCATTAAAGGAAGTAGAAGATGCAGGTTGATGCTTTTATCTATGTAGATGTAGATGAACTTATTGTTGAGTTCCCTTACTGCACTATGGTGTTTGACTTGCATTCGGTTGAACGTAAAGCATACCAGTTATTCGGTGAGGAATATGAAGATGCAGTTATCAAGGTTGACAACACATCGGTAGTATCATTTACTTATTTACACGATGACGCAAGGTATGACATTATCAATGACCTTATCTACTACTATGGCGAAAGACCAGAACAGATTATTATCAATTCAGAAAACAATACTAAAACAATATATAAATGAAAACATCAGATAAATTCACAAATTTAACCAAAGCTTTGTTTGAGTTTCAAGGCAAGGTTAGTAGCGTAAAAAAGAACGCTAAAAATCCTCACTTCAAATCTAACTATGCAGACCTAACATCTATTCTTGATACCATTAACCCTATCCTTCAAGAGTGTGGTTTGCTTGTTACTCAACATCCAAATGAGGACGTATTGGTTACAACTGTTTACCACGCTGAATCAGGCGAGTGGATGCAGAGTGAACAAGTACTTCGGATGAAGGATTTAAACAACCCACAACAACAAGGTAGTGCTATCACCTATGCAAGACGTTATGCCCTTGCAAGTATCTTTAACTTATCACAAGAAGATGATGATGGTAATAGTGCAGCTGCGGTAAAAGAGCCGCAGAAGATGGTGAAGGAAGTATTGAACGAAAAGCATCCAATGTGGGAGAAGGCACTTGACCATTTACAGAAGGGTAACCCAATTGCAGACATTACTCGCAAATACACAGTAGGTGCTAAAGAGTTAGAGTTGTTAAAAGCAGTTAAATGAATAATGACAAAAGGATTTAGATATGAAAAAAAGTCAAGTAAATTGTGCAAAAAACTTGACAAATAACATCAGGTGCATTTGCATATAATGTACAACATAACGTACAAATTATATGTTTTTGCACCTTTAAAGAAACAATATGGAAATTACATTTACACAATCAGAAGACAAGTGGTTAGAGGCGAGAGGCACTCGATTCACCGCTTCAGAAATTCACAAACTAATGAGCAACTCAAGAAGTGGTTCTGCCCTTTCAAAAACTGCCGAGACATACATCTATGAGAAGGCAGCTGAAATACTCACTGGTGAGCGTAAGATGGCTTTCGGTGCAGCCCTTGATTGGGGTAAGGAACAAGAGCCTAATGCCTTCCACACATTCAGTAAGGTTGACTTTAACGAATGGACTTACTATGGTGGAGAGAACTATGTTTTCATTCCCTACTTGGAGAGCAGTGGTTATAGTCCTGATGGTTTAAGTTCAGATGCTATACTTGAAATCAAATGTCCGTTCAATTCGGGTATACATTTAAAGAACTTTAATATCTACGATGCAGGTACTCTTAAGGAAATCCATCCCGAATACTACTGGCAGATGCAGTTAGGTATGTTGGCAACGAATTTAGAAAAGGGTTACTTTGTTAGTTACGACCCAAGAATGCCACAACAAAAACAATTGCACGTTGCCGAGATTGAGAAGCACGATGTTGAGTTTGAGGTCACAGAAAAGTTATCTATTGCTCACGACTTTTTGAAATTAATTTTGCAATAAAGAAAAAATAATTATATTTGAAGTATGGAAACACCAGTTATATTTTTACCGATAGCGATTATTCTTGGAATAATGGTTTTAGCAATCTATGAAATTGGCAAGTATTATTTTAAGAAATTGAGCCAATATATTAAAGATGCTACTTTTAAGTAAAAGCACTATATTTGTAGTGTAAACAACAACCGAGTGGAAGACGGTTAAGTTTAAAAGATATTTGCCCGTATGGGTTAGATGGCTTCCACACATCTAACTTGTGCGGGTTTTTTTATGCAATGAAAAATACATACTACAAGATTGAATGGACATTTAAAGAAAACCATTTTATTGAAATCAGCGTGTACGATGACTACGGATTCCGTACAATGTATGACTTCAACATCATTACAGATTACCAGGTAACAAACGATTACACCATCATTGACCATCTTAAAACAAAGCAATGGTATTCAGCTATTGGAGTTGACAAGATGCTTCAGCAAGTTAAACAAACAAGAAAATTATTAGGCTATGAGTAAAGACCCTGCCGTACTATTTTACACTTCAGACTTCCTTACTGGAACGATGACGATGACAAATGAACAAGTTGGGATGTATATAAGGTTGCTTTGTTTACAACATCAAAAATATGTACTAACTGAAAAAGATATGATGAGCATATGTAAATCATATGATGATGATATCTTCAGTAAGTTTGAACAAGATGAAGAAGGTTACTACAATAAACGTATGCGAGATGAGTTTGATAAGCGTAAGTCATATAGTGAAAGTAGAAGGAATAATCGTAAAGGTAAGACTAAAAAACATATGAAAAACATATCAAAAACATATGATAAACATATGGAAAATGAAAATGAAAATGAAGATATAAATATAAATGAAACTATATTTATCGAATTTTGGAATTTGTATAATAAAAAGGTTAACAAAGAATCTGCATTTAAAGCATTCAAAAAAGTCAAGCAAAAAGATTACGAGCATATCAGAAAAAATATACCTTTGTTTATTAAACAATTTACTGATAAGCAATTTCAACCACACTTTTCAACTTACCTAAATGGTAAGAGATGGGAAGATGAGATTGGTAAAGAGAATAAATTTGAGTATAAAAATTTAGCAAACTTAAATGATGATTGAACAGAACTTATTATCAGCAATACTATCAAGTGACTACGCCAAGACGTTTCTACCTAAACTAAATCCTGATTGGTTTACTGGATGGCACAAAGGTTTAGTTAGAACGATGCAAGATATGTATCAACACAATGAACCTATTGCACTACATACCGTTTATCAACACCATAAAGATAGAGCAAAGGACATAGGGTTTTTAATTAATGCATACGTTACCGATAAGACTATAAACAATGACATTCTTTCGCTTGAGATTGATTACAAGCATAAGCAACTTTTAAATCAGCTCGGACAAATCGGAACTGATTGGGACTTATCCAAAATTCAAAACTTTTTAGAACAGATTAACCACGACTCAAGGATTACACTTTCAAATGAGGTGCAGTCAATTAGTGAGGTGATGGGAAAGAAGATTGATGAGATTGAGGAAAGGATGAAGTCAGGCAACAAAATGAAGGGCTTACAAACTGGTTGGAGAACGCTTGATAAGTATCTTGGTGGATGGAATAAAGGCAACCTTGTTGTAGTAGGTGGTAGACCAGGAATGGGTAAGAGTGCATTGGGATTAAACATTTGTCGTGATGGTATGCAGTTTAACAAGTATCTGTTTGTTTCAGTTGAGATGAGTGCAGATGAGTTAGCAGAAAGGATGTTAGCCGATATGACCAACATTGAAAATAGCAAGATAAGAAATGCCAATGTAAACGAGATTGATTTAAGGAGAATGGTTGACTCTTTAAACGATGCAGACTTTGACATCATTGATACAAAGGATAACAACATCTACAACATTATTTCCTTGATTAAGATACACCGTGCGAAGTTTGGTTTAGACGTTGTTGTCATAGACTACCTTCAAAAGTTAAACGCTGGTGGTAAAGATGCAAGGTCAAACGTAAGCAACGCAAGTACTGCATTAAAAAACCTTGCGAGAGAATTAGGTATAACGGTTATCGCATTAGCACAATTGAATAGGGATGGCAAAAACGCGAGACCAGAACTAACTGAGTTGAAGGAAAGCGGACAGATAGAGCAAGACGCAGACTGTGTACTATTTCCTTTTAGACCAAGTTACTATGAGGACATTAAACCAGAGGTTGAAGATGCCGTTGTCATCATTGCAAAGAATAGACACGGTAGATTATGTGACATCCCTTGCACTTTTGAGGGTAAATTTACAAGATATAGAGAAGCATTATGAATATAACAAACGAGGACAATATGGAACTTATGTCAAGGTATCCTGATAACTACTTTGAACTTGCTATTGTGGACCCACCTTATGGGATTAATTTTAGTAATAAAATTAGAGATAATAAGACAAAGCATTGGGATGAAGAAATTCCTAAAGATGATTATTTTAAAGAGTTGTTTAGGGTTAGCAAGAACCAAATAATATGGGGTGGTAATTATTTTCCAATATTATGGGTTAGTGGATGTAAATCATTTATTTTTTGGGACAAAGACCCAAGTGTTGAAACTTATTCAGATGGTGAGTTAGCATGGAGCAGTTTTGATGTACCAGCTAAAAGATTTTATTGGGCTTGGAATGGCTTGGCTGATGGTGTAAGAGGTAGAAATAAACAACAAAAAACAATACACCCCACTCAGAAACCAGTACAACTTTATAAGTGGCTTCTAAAAAACTACGCAAAACAAGGCGATAAGATACTTGACACGCATTTAGGTTCAGGCTCAATAGCGATAGCCTGTCACGATTTAGGTTTTGATTTAACTGCTTGTGAATTAGATACTGATTATTTTAATGCTGCAATGAAACGATTAAACGAACATAAACAACAATTAAGACTATTATGAACTACGAATACGAATACATTGTGTTGAAAGCACAACACACAAAACTAAAGAACAGAAGCAGTGCAAAAATATCTGCTTTAGAGAATGAAATTAAAAGGTTGAGAAATCAAATAGCAAAACCATTCAAGCCAAAGATGAGCAATGCAACTATGCAAGAAGTGTTAGATGCCGTATGTCACGCAACTGGTATACTGCCTGATGAGATTATCTCCAAGTGTAGGAAGATTGAATATGTCAGAGCAAGGCATTTATTCTGCTACGTTTGTGCAAGACACTTGAGATTACCACTAACCAAGATAGGGTTGTTCATTGAACGTGACCATTCATCGGTAATCCACGCACGTCAGCAGTACCAAGATTTTTTAGATATGGGGTATCAGCCAGAAGTTTCATACTATAACCACACCATTGAGTCACTACATCTTAACCTTGTGTAAAGGAGTATTGCGAAGTGATATCATTTTGGACGATGAGAAGCAAGTCATCTACTATTCAAAGAAATATATTAAAGATGGATGGCAAGTGTACTCAATCGATTACAAACCAAAAGTACATATAACCTATGAACAACTTGTTAATAACTAACAGAATAAAGCAAAGAGATTTGTTATATCAAAAAGGCGGATATCATAAAGGAACTATCCCAAGCCAAGTGGTTACAAGATTTTACGGTTAAGATTGGAAAGGACTTGGCATCAGATTTATATCAAGAGTTATTTTTAATACTTTGTGAAAAGGATGACAAGTGGATTGAGGATAAGTATACCAGTGGATATTGGGAAGGCATCGTTATACGCATCTGTTTAAACCAATTCTATGGTAAGCGTACGAACTTTGATAAACTGTATAAGCAGCCTATCGGGATGTATGATACGGACGAGATACAGATAGAGAGTGAACAAGAAACCAATTACAAAGAGTACTTCTATAAATCACTTGAAGCAATACTTAAAAACACTGAATGGTATGAGGCGAGGATTTTTGAACTTTACTCTAATGGGGATAACGATAAAGGGATAAAACCTCGCAGTGCCAGAAGCATTAGCAGAATAACTGGTATCTCAAGACAAGAGATATTGAGAGTAATCAAAGAAATTAAAAACAAAGCAAATGAACACTTTAATACAAATTATCGGCATCTCGTCATTGGCACTGATATTCGTCCGTGAATGGGGATACAAGTTCATCAAACCTTTTTCGTGTGAACTATGTCTATCATTTTGGATGGGCTTAATATGGTGGCACTCATTAGAGGGTATACTATATGCAGGGGCATCAGCAATAGCAGCAACAATTTTAAATCGTTATATATGACAAAAGAAGAAATTATGTACATCCTTGAGGTTATTAAACCATACTTCGAGAGATTCAAAAAGGAGCAGGTGTTAAGAATGACTCCTCAAGACAACGTTACATTCCGTGAAATCTATCAAAAAGAGATGGGTAAGCCATTACCTACTTGCTCAACTTGTGTAGTAGATGGTATGTTATCAATGATTATCAGAGCAGAACAACAAGTTAAAGAGTTAGCAACGATAGCTGACGATGAGCAACCAGTTGCAAAACCAAAACGTAAACGCAAGAGTGAATAGTTTCAACGGCAAATGGGATGACCAAACCTGCTTTAATTGGGAGATGTCACACGGCATCAACCTGGAGTCAGTTCAGTTTGAGAATATGTATAAGAACACTGCCGACACTATAAATCGTTTAATCTCATTTGAGACCGTTTCAGATTTAGGTGGTGGTGTGGGTGCTTATTCAAGAGCATTGAAAAGACTTGGCAAAACGGTTAACTACTATGATGCCAATGCACATCATTTATACTATGCTCAAGGTTACAACGTTGCACATAAATATACACTTGGCGACTTCTCAACTAAACCCATAGAAGCAGACCTTGTTGTTTGTATTGAAGTGATGGAACATATGACCGATGACTCTATCAAAAGAACACTTGACAACTGCAAATGCAACTACTTCCACTTCAGCTCAACACCTCACACTAATAAAATGGATGAAGATTGGGGACACATAAATATCAAGCAAGAGAATGAGTGGATAGAGTTATTCAAGCAACACGGCTTTAACTTAAAGAGCAAAGTATCTGTACCAACCCAATGGTCACTACTCTATGAAAAAGCACGTTAAGAAATATCTTGATTATTTCGGTTACGATGAAACATCCTGGATTGCGTGTGAGTGGTGTGGTAAAACTTCTGTTGATATACATCACCTAACTGCACGTTCACGAGGTGGTAAAGATGTAATTGAAAACCTTGCAGCATTATGTAGAGATTGTCACCACGAGGTACACTTTGGTACTAAAATTAAGAACGAAGAGTTAAGAGAAAAACATTTATCAAACCTGTGAGAAATCTGTGAATATCTATGGCAAACGAAGAGAACTTAAAACCATTTAAAAAAGGTGAAGATGAGAGAAGATGGATGGAGGGCAGACCTAAAAAGTTCACCACTCTAATGAAGGAGGAAGGCTACAAGTTGAGTGAGGTCAATGATAGTATTCAGGCAATTATGGCTATGGATGAGAAGACAATTAAAGACGTTCTCAAAAACGAGGAAGCAACGATGCTTGAAAAGACAGTTGCAAGGGCTATAATTAAATCATACGAGAAAGGCTCACTATATTCAATGGACACTTTGTTGAGTCGTGTATTCGGTAAGCCAAAGGAGACGGTAGATGCAACGGTTGAGGCAAAGGTGGTGAACGTAACTTTGAACTTGGATTAGTAAGGATATAGATTGACATTTAAAAGGAAATAGTAAGGGTATAATATGACAGACATAACAATGTGTGAGGGTAAAGGATGCCCAATAAAGAATCACTGCTATCGACATATAGCAAAGCCGTCTGAATTTAGACAAGCGTATTTTGAAGAAAGCCCTTTTGATGGTGAGAGATGTGAAATGTTTTGGGGTGATAATGCTCAACAGATATGGGACAAACTAAAAGAAATACTTAAGGTAAAAAATGAAAACTTGTAAGGGCTGCAATATAACTAAACCAACGAGTGAATACTACAAGCACAACTCAAACAACGATGGGCTAAACGGTAAGTGTAAGGACTGTATCAAGGCATATAGCAAACAAGTATACGACAACGCAATGAATGACCCATTTCTGCGAAGGCAGATGGCAGATAAAATAAGAAACTATAACAAACGAGTAAAACAAAAACGATGGAAGAAACAATCTATTTAGGTAATGGTTGGCAAGACGATTACGGAGTAAACATCTCAATTAATCTTGAGAAATTAGAACAAGCCATTAGAAGTGGCAGATTAGAAAAGAACTCTTACGGTGACATTCGCTTAAGGGTGGGCAAACTGAAAAGCCAAAACGAAAAGAGCAAGGCTACTCATTGGGTGGCAGTGCCTAAACCAAAAAATGACTTACCCTTCTAATGAAGATTCTCTCTCTCTTTGACGGTATGAACGGAGTGTCCTTCCATAGGTTGTACACTCCACTCGCCCGACTTCAAGTTGACTATGGCATTCAAGTTGACGTATCTCAAAAAGCAAAGGAATGGGCTGACCTTGAATTTGAGAAATATGATGTGGTTGTCTTCAATCGTTGGTTAGGTGGTTTACAATACAACATACTTCCTATCCTGGCTAAAAAGAAGATTCCCTTTGTGGTTGACGTGGATGACTATTGGGTTGTCCCAAAGTACAATCCTGCACACAAGTTCTATCGTGCATATATCAAGAATGCAGTCAAGGACGCAATGTATTATGCCGATGCCGTTATGACAACTACACCACAACTTGCAGGTCAAGTCAAAGAGTATAACGAGAACGTTCACATCATTCCCAATGCTTTAGACCTTAACCAAAGTCAATGGAAAGCAGAGAAGGAGCATCCATTCACATTAGGGTGGGTAGGTGGTTTATCTCACGTTGAAGATTTAAAACTATTGAGTGAACAGATAGCACCAATTTGCGAGAAGTACAATGCGAGATTTCTGATGTGTGGTTATCACAACGGAGCAGAAGAGTGGGTTGCAATGGAGAAGGCAATAACCGGCACTACTCCGGATAAACGTCCTGATTGGTTTGATGTAAGACAAGGCACACGAGCTGATAGATATGGGGAGTATTATTCCGAAATTGACATAGCACTTGCACCACTAACACGAACTAACTTCAACCGACACAAGAGTGAACTAAAAATCGTTGAGGCAGCTGCATACAAGTTACCGATATTTGTATCCAACGTTGAACCTTACACGAATCACAGAAATAATTTAGGGTGCTTCTTTGTCAATAATAATGATTGGTCAGAGATAGGCAAACTGATTGAAAGTGGTAAGTCAAAGCAGATAGGTGAGATTAACTACAACTATTGCAAAGAACACCACGATATAAAACAGATAAACGAAAAAAGATTAGAAGTACTTGAGAGTGTATGCAAATAACAAACGAGGACAATATGAAATTAATGGGTCGTTATGAGGATAATCATTTTGACCTTGCTATTGTAGACCCACCGTATGGGATTAATTTACAAATGCAAAAATTCACAAAACCAAGCCGACCAAACTCATATAATAGAGAACCGAAGCACAAAGGTTTTAATGATAAATCAAGACCTTCAAAAGAATACTTTCAAGAATTATTTAGAGTATCAAAAAATCAAATCATTTGGGGGGCTAACTATTTTTGTGATTTACTTCCGATTAGTGGTGGATGGATTTTTTGGAATAAAATGAACGGAGAAGGTTCTCATTTTGCTGATGGAGAACTGGCTTACACATCATTCACAAAGGCATTAAAAATGGTTTCTGTTAGTACCTTTCATAATACAAGAGGGGGAAAAGACCGAATCCACCCAACACAAAAGCCTGTAAAACTTTACAAATGGCTTCTCAAGAATTATGCAAAGGAAGGTGATAAAATATTAGATACTCACTTGGGTAGCGGAAGCATAGCGATAGCGTGTCACGATTTAGGATTTGACCTTACGGCTTGTGAACTTGACACGGATTATTTTAACGCTGCAATGAAACGATTAACAGACCATCAAAAGCAACTAACACTTTTGTAATGCAAATAAACTACAAGCGACCATATTTGACTTCATATCAAAAAGCCATTTTGGATAGCCCTGCACGTTACACGATAACGGCAGCGAGTACAAAGACTGGTAAAACGGCAAGTCACATTATTTGGTTGTTTGAGCAGAGTTTAAAACTAAAAGAGAATCAATCCGTGTGGTGGGTTGCACCAGTATACCAACAAGCAGAGATAGCATTCAGACGAATGAAATCACAAGTGAGTGAGAAGGGCTTCTTTCAATCCAATGAAAGCAAATTAGTGTTAACCACTCCTATGGGTTCACGAATAGAGTTTAAGAGTGCAGAGAAGCCTGACAACCTTTATGGTGAGGATGTATACGCTGCCGTCTTTGATGAGGCATCACGTTCACGAGAGGATAGTTGGTTTGCTCTACGTTCAACATTAACTGCAACCCAAGCAAAGTGTAAATTAATCGGAAACGTCAAGGGTAAGAAGAATTGGTTTTATAAGTTAGGGGAACGAGCCAAGAGTGGTGAGGCTAATTTTGAGTACTTTAAGATCACTGCTTATGACGCTGCTAAAGAAGGCATCATTGAACTTGATGAGATTGAACAAGCAAAGAGGGATTTGCCTGATTATGTGTTTAAAGAACTCTACCTTGCAGAACCAGCCGATGACAATAGCAACCCTTTTGGACATACCAACATTGACAACTGCATAACTCCAATGAGTGGTGTACCTATATGCTATGGCATAGACCTTGCCAAGTACACTGACTGGACTGTTATCATAGGTCTTAACCAAGAGGGAAGCGTGGCATACTTTGAACGCTTCCAAAAAGATTGGAGTCAGACTATGTCCCATATTGTTAAAATAATTGGGACGACACCTGCCTTCATCGATAGCACTGGCGTTGGAGACCCTATCGTTGAGCAACTACAAAGAGAGCATCCACGAGTTAAGGGTTTTAAGTTCACGTCACAATCTAAACAACAATTGATTGAGGGGTTAGTGATGGCAGTGCAAGGTAATAACATAGGGTTTCCTGATGGGGCTATTGCCGATGAGATGCGTAACTTTGAATTTGAATACTCACGAACTGGAGTGAGATACACTGCACCACAAGGACTGCACGACGATTGTGTAATGTCGTTGGCATTGGCTTGGGATTGCAAACAACATAACAAACCAGGTTTATTTTACTATGCATAAATATACAATAGAATTTAATATAAATTTGTACCAATGAGTTGGAAAGATATAACCATCAGAAAAGTTCAAGCCATCCAAGAGATTGACGATACCTTTAACCCTATTGAACGAATAGCGTATACGATTGCCATTATTGAAGGGATACCTTATGAAGAAGTAGGGCAATGGACAATGGAGAAGTTAAAAGCATACGACTTGAGTTGGCTATCTGAAATACCAAAGTCAAAGTTTGCATTCTCATTCAGATTCAAAAAGAGGTACTTCAGGTTAATCACCAATGCAAAGGAGATAAAAGCACATCACTTCATAGAGTTGCAAGAGGTCACTAAAGGGGATATAATAGAGAACCTTCACAAGATAATTGCGATACTTTGTTATCGGGTTAACTTTTGGGGTAAGCGTATTGAAGATGACTATCAGTGGAAGGAAGAGAACTTCCTTGACTTGCCAGTTACGGACGTACACAATTACGCTCTTTTTTTTTCGGCAGTTTATCCCAAGTTGTTGGACGCTACCCTCGATTATTTGACGGAGGTGAGGAAGGAAGTGGAGACTCATTTGGATGGCTCTCTCTCATCGACAGACTCGCAGGTG
>Ga0070751_1001701_pt1 | contig 12854 bp, 7 predicted proteins | sample VirMetDEL_Aug_28_FD_78514 | JGI IMG/M metagenome (GOLD analysis project Ga0070751, IMG submission 78514) | Aqueous microbial communities from the Delaware River and Bay under freshwater to marine salinity gradient to study organic matter... | ecosystem: Environmental > Aquatic > Marine > Coastal ...
TACAGCGGGTAAAACTAGTAGACGAGTAAACGCCAAAACCATAGATGCACTACCAAACGAAAGTAAAGTATTACTGCGCGAGTGGGCACCTGACAACTGGAATACGTTTAAAACTTCTCCACGCACGGGCGCAGCCGTGCCTACTGCTAAACTTGGTCGACCAGTGGGTACAGGGCAGCAAAGTGATACTGCGGTAGAGTTAAGAAAACAACAAGATAAAGAGCGCCAACAACTAGGACGAGCGCCTACAGCTCTTGCTGCCACTTTAGAAGTTGGAGAGCAAAAAATACTTGATAAAAGAGTTGCTCGAAACAAAACAATAAAGTTTTCTGACTACTTCCCTACCATAGAAGAGTTCAACCAGTATACGAATAACCAGCAGGATGCTTATGACACTGAAGTAAAAGGACTTAAACTACAGTATGTTACAGAAGGAGTAGCTCCAGAAGCCGCGCAAACAAGAGCGCAAGTTGATGCAAACCAAAAACAGATTGCGGCTAACTTACTAAGTGATGAACTACAAAAGCTAAGGGCTAAGCGCGTTAAGCAGCTTGAAAAAGTTATAGCTATCGCGACAGATACTAAGCTTGAAGGTAAAGCTGCGCACACTGCCGCCCTAGAGGTACTTAACGACCCCAACATAGACCCACAAGAACGTGCACTTGCAGAAGAGAACGTAGCTGCAACTAAAGCCAAACAAAAGCCCCTCGGTGCTATACCCGCTAAGACCGGCCCTACTCCTATGTTCGTTGGAGAAAAAGGGGTCAGCAACGTTGAGCTTGAAGACGGCAGCTTAGGTATTACCCCCAGAGGAGAAATAGTTACACGCCAGCTTGTACCGTTATTTGTAGCGCAAAGTCTTCTTGGTAATTTTGAAGATGCAGCACCCGGTGCGGGTAGAGAGCGTTTACGCCAACAAACTGGTTGGTTTGAGGGTATAGACGGTAAATGGCGTATAGAGATAAGCGACGAAGCCGGCCAGTTTATCCAGCCTTTAGAGGAACTAGTAGAGTCTCCAAGCCTTGGTACCCCCACCATTTACAAACTTGGTGATGTTTATTCTCATCCTCTGCTTTATGAACTTTACCCCGAAGCAGCTAATATTGATTTTGTTTACCGCCCAGCATTTATGGACCTTTCTAGCGCAACGCAAGGTTCCTACGACGGTAAAAATCAAATACAAGTTACTCCTTACGCAGAAGACGCGTCAAGCACACTATTGCATGAAGTTCAGCATTGGGTTCAACAAACAGAAGGCTTTGCGGAAGGTGGCAATGAAAGATCGGCCGTTAACGCAATCATGGATACTTTTGAATTTGACAAAGTATTTAACAGAGTAGCCGAAGCAATTGAAGCCAAGCTTGAAAAAATAAACGCTAAACAAGACGCAATTTATAAAGTAGCGGCTAGTATTCCAGAGGTAATGGCGCGAATTGAGGGTATAGAAGAAAAGAAAGAAGCTCTACGGGAAACCTACGGCAGCCCTGCTTGGATGGACACAGATGAGGGTGGTGCGCTTCGAGCCGAAGAGAAAGCTATTGAGCAAGAAATTAAAAATGTATTAGGTCTACCTGAGTCTTTATTTAGACCGGGTATTTGGGAAAGCGCTGAAAGAGAAGTTCTAAGTGATCTTACAAGTGGGGATTATAAAAAAAGAGCAGAAAGGTTAGTCGAAGAACAAAACCAAGCGCTCGAACAGCTTCAAATACTTGGAGTCAGTTACGCCAACCCCAATAAAAACAAAGAAGCATTAGTCGATGTAATTGTAAAGTCTGGACAAGCTTTCGATTTGTATCTACGTTTAGCTGGAGAAACTGAAGCACGTAATACTCAAACACGCCGACTAATGACGGTGGAAGAACGCTTAGCAAACCCACCTGAAGAAACCGAAGATATTGACGCTGACGATCAGATTATAGTTATAGGGGAAAATACTTTTTACCCCCCTGCTACAGCTATGGAGCTACTAGATGTACCGGAAACTGAAGGGCTTGCTACTCAAGAACCGCTATTTGGTGCTATTGAAGAAGTTGAAACAGCAGCGGAAGCCGCAGACACAATAATTATAGACCCTAACCGTACTCCGTTTGAACGTGGTTTGGCTCGCGTGCTTAAACCTGTTCTGCAAAGGCTTGGCACTGCGTTTGTAATAGTAAAAGACCCTGCACAAATTACAAACCCCAACATAGTTGAGATATGGGCTACTGTTGATGGAGAGCAAATATCTGCGGGTGTTTTTGATCCTACCAATAACGTCATATACGTAGACGAAGTAGAAGGGCTGCAACCTCGCGTTGTATTGCACGAAATGATTCACGCTGCCACGGTGTACACCCTGCGTAGGTACTTTAACGGAGAAGCAATTTCAGAAAATGCTCAAGCCGCTATAGATAGCATGATAGTGATAATGGATAGCGTAGGGCAGTACTACCAGACGCTTGTGGAATCAGGCCGTAATACTCCTGAGATGGATAAGTATTACGAAAATACTGATGGTTTTAGTGACCTAGAAGAATTTGTAACCTACGGGCTTACTGGTCCTGCTTTGCAAACAATGCTTCTTAATATGGCTCCTGTGTCTAAACCGCAATTAGGCTATATCCGCACAGCGTTTTCTAACTTTGCTGAAGCTATAGGGCGTCTAATAGGCAGACCGGCAAAAGAATATAGTGCGTTTGAAGAGCTTATAGACTTAACCGGGCGTGTTGCCGCAGAGACTATGCGAAACCCTACAAAAAACGCAGGCAAAGTGGTGCAGGCAAAGGCAAAAGTAAAGAAACAAAACGCCGCCCAAAAAGCGCAGGCTAAGGCTGACACGCTTAGGAAGTTTACTAACAAGTCAAAAGGAATAGTTAACGCTACAAGAAATCCTGAAGAAGGCTTGGCACAGTTTAAAGCTATGTTTGAAGCTATGGGTTCAAAGGTTAAAAGAGCTTCCTTAGCAATGCTTACTGGTAACATGTTAACTAGCCTTGGCGACACGTACAAAATTCGAGCTGTGCGAAAAGTAAACAACTTTATTGATAGGCTTAAAGAGTTCCGTAACGACAAAATTAATAAGCTTCTGCCAAACTTAGATAAATGGAGTGTGTTAACACGAGACCACAAAGATACTTCAGAGACATTAGAAGATGTTATTAATTTATCTACGTTGTTTGACGTGCTTATTTACGACACAGACACCAAGAAGCTTGTAAGCATGGCGCAGTCTAAACTGCAAGATGACGGACGCGATGATGTTAAAACCCCAGAGTACCCGCAAGGTAGGCCAACAGGATTAAAATCTATAAAGTTTGATTTGCAGCAGCTGTCTAAAAACCCCAATCCCGATGCCGCTGAACAACAGGAAATGGACAGATTAGGTAAGTTGCTTCAAGAACGAGAAGCAGAAATAGAAGAAGTTTTTGCGCTATTCGACAAAATGAAAGCATTGGGTGGTGGCTCTACCGCTGTTGAGTTGTACTCTTGGGCTTTACAAGAATACCGTAACGATTTTGAAGAACAATATTCGTTGCTTCTTGACAGCATTAGATCGGATACAACCATCGAAGGAACAGAAAACGACGCTGCCTCGCCAAAAGGAAAACTAATGGCTGACATAGTTGCGTCGTACCAAGAAGCAAGAACACGTAAAGTGTATGCGCCCCTAATGCGCTTTGGAGATTGGGGAGTACGTGTAAATCCCGGATCAAAAGACACTGCTTTTTATATGTTTAAAAACGAAGCGCAACAAATACAATTTATGAATTTTTACCAAGACCAAAACCCAAACGATACGGTTGTTGCAGTGAGCCTTAACCAAGAGGGTAGGTCTTTCCGCGATGAAATGGTGGCGGATACTGAACGATTAAGAACTATGTTCAACCAAATAGACGCGCTTAGCCAAGGTAACGCAGAGGTTGCAGATGAGTTAAAAGACAGCATTTACCAAATATATCTGCTTACTTTGCCAGAAGGTAACATGCGTAAAAAATATTTGCGCAGAAAAGGGCGTTTAGGTTTTGACAATGATGCGTTCCGCGCCCTAGTAACTACTAAGCTTAGTAATATTAACCAACTTTCAAGAATGAAGTATGGCAAAGACATACGCAATGCAATTAGCGAAGGGCGTGAAGCAATAAAAGATGGCCCTACTAAATTCCAAATAAGCCGAGACCCTAAAAAATACAAAGGGGAAAAACCTAAAGAAAGCAAAGAAGCGATATTAAATGAAGTTGCTTTAAGGGCCACTACCGAACTTGCGCCTCCTGTGTTAAAAGGCTGGGCGGCTGGTTTTGATCGCTTTACACGCTTAGGCACTAAAAGTGCGTTTGTCTGGTTAATGTCTGCGCCCAGTTCAGCTCTTATACAACCAACTCAACTAGCAATGTTTGGTTTTGGTGTACTGCATGCGGAGTTTGGTGCGGGTAAAACAGCGGCAATGGCTGCTAAATACATTAAAAACTTTTTAACTATGCAAGCCCTTACCCGTACTAAAGTAGGTGAAAACGGAAATATCGAAAACGAAAAAGGGCAAGCCGCTATACGCAACTCTAGGTACGTAAACGGTAGCAAGATTAAATCCCCACTACAAAAAGCATGGGACATTGCCAACTTACAAAACACTTTTGGGGCGTCACTTACACAAGACGTACTTAGCCTTAGAGACCCAGAAGAAATACAAGCAAGGGCAGAAAGAGGCCCTATAGCTAGGGGTGTCTCTAGACCAGTAGATTTCACGGTAAAGATGATGACGGGTGCTACACAGCTTTTGGAACGTGTTAGCCGCGAAGTATTTTTTATGTCTGCCTTTGAATTGGCGTATGAACAAGCCCTTAAGGCGGGAGCTACTGGAGACGGCGCAATAGAAGCCGCTGCTTATAGAGCCATAAAGTTAACTGACAAAGCAATGTTTGACTATTCTAATCAAAACAAGCCTAGAGTAGCAAAAACTAGTGTTGGGCGGATGGCTTACCAATTCCAAACATACCGTATCCAAGCTACAGGTTATTTAATTAAGAACGGTTATAACGCAATATTTAACTCCGATCTTTCTCCTGATGAAAAAAGAAAAGCAGGTGTCATGTTTTTCGACTCGTTGGCGATGAATGCTATTTCTGGGGGCCTCACAGCTACTCTAGGGTACACGGCTTTCGTTGCGCTTGTAGATGGGATACGCGAAGCACTGCGCCCAGAATACGATGACGAAGATGAAGACGGAATGCTATACGATATGACTGACCCCAATAATCCTTTTGGGCTTCGTAGTTTTGATTTGTATGTACGTGGAAGCTTTATCCCCCGTTACTTTGGGTCGGGTAGTAGTTTAGCCAAGCTACTTGGTTTAGAAGAGGAAAATGCCAGACTACTAGCTCGCTCTGTAGAAGTAGGCCCTATATCTGCGTTGACTGATTGGAACATACAACCAAGGATAAGTTTTGATGCTATGTGGTTTACTGACTACGGGCAAAAACCTGATCTTTACTCGGCAGCTATAGAGCAAAGTATTTTTGATATCGCCGTGGGGCCGTTCGGCAGTGTACTAAAGAACATAGCAGACGGTGCCCAAATGATGTTAGAAGGTGAAATCTATAGGGGTGTTGAAAAAATGTCGCCGGGTTTTGTTAAAGAACCTATGGAAGCTTATAGACTGAGCCAAGAAGGTTACGTAACCGTAGGCGGTAACAGGTATGCACCTGCGGACTACTATGATGCTTGGAGGCTTACTGGGCAAACACTGGGCTTTGGTTCTACGGAACTAGCGCGTAGCCAAAAAGCTATTTTTGCTTATCAAGAACTAAAGCAAGAAGCCAAGGATAACAAAACAGAACTTTATAACGCCGTAGAAGAAGCAGCTACAAGAAATTTAGCAATAAGAACGGAGTACGGTCCAGACAGCAAGCAAGCGGCTAGGGCAAAAGCAAGGCTCGATGACGTGCTTAATGACATACGCGCACACAACTATAAGTACTTTTATAATGCAATAAAGTGGGAAGACTTAAATGCCTCATTGCAAGAAAAGATGCGAAGAGCAGGGCTTACTAAGTCGGGGCTTTACCTAGGAGATGCAGAAGCACCTTACTTGTACCCGATTATACAAGACATGCTCCTACAGCCTACTATGGAAGAATTAGAAAGAATGGAAGATACGGAAGACCGCGATAGAAATGGAGAAGTAATTACGCTACCCGACGTAGGGACTAACGAACTAAGGGAATAACTACAGCCTCCATACCCGGATACCGCGCACCCCGTCTTCAATGACAACCTTAGTTACGACTTTGTATCTAAGGCGGTGCACGGTTTCTACTATGTTCTTTCTAGATTTTTTGGGGTTCAGGCAGGGTATAAAAAACGAATACCCCACCTTAAACTTGGTCCAATCAATCTGATACTGCACCTTCTCCACTTTCATCGGTTGTCTCGGGCATAACTAAGTTTTCTACATTAAAAAACTCGCTGTTTGAACAGTCGAGAACCATACAACGAACGGACAACCCTACGTCAATATCCATACCTTTTGCTAACCGCTTGTTCTTAGTAGTTACGTAAACTCCTTTTTCTTTAAGCTCCCTAACGGTGTCGCCCTTTGCTGCTTGGTACTTAACGCAATCTTGGTTGAAGTGCCCTACCTTTATAAACATAAGCTTAGTGTCAGGTTCGTAGCGTATAACAAGCTCCCCCTTTGGCTCACGTATTGGGGCGGAAGGTAAGTGGCTTCTATTATCTACACCGTCCTCGACCACTAGGATATTGTTGTTGTGCCGGTACACGTAGTCTGCGATCGTAGCGTTGGCATTACTTAAAGGTGCTTTAGTTTCTACGCTCATACGCGCTACTTCTTCGGTTGTCTTGTCATATATCATGCCCAAGTCCCAATCTTCTAACAAATCAAGCTCATAGGCTATCAACCCCGCCGTTATGTTTGATGCAACGGCTGCGGACCAAATACGTTCTCTGGAAGTAAACTTAAGTTCGCGGTCTATCTTAGCTTGCATTTTAGATAACGCTTGCAATGCCTCATCTTTGTTAGATATTACCCATTGTATAAAAGGCTCGATAGCATGGCCGTAGTTATTGTTAAGCACGTGGTCAAACATATGCTTACCCTCTTCTACTGGGATAAGTTTTTGGTCTGTGTAACCAATCTGAAACTCCAGTAGACGCATCATTTCCCCATCGGCCACGGCCTTAGCGGAGCTAGACTTATCGTAAAAAGATGCGTTCGCTGAGGTGAGTGTGGGAGTATTCCAAGTTGTGTCGTTTATGCGCAGCTTGTTTGCATCCCGCTCGCTTTTGTCTTTGCCTTTACCTTGTGAGTAAGCGTAGGCAAGCTCAGAAAAATCATCTGCATTTGTGTTGGTTATTTCGTCCACTGTGTTAACGATGTTATTTAATATACCTACCTTAGTAATCTTAGCTACTTTCGTATCATCCACAGTGCCGAGAAGTTTTTCTGGGTGCCCGCATACACTATTAGCCATACGTAGAATTGTAGTTTTGCCTGTGCCCGCGTAGCGATGCACGAAGTTTATCATAACCCCTTTTTGTCCAGTAAACTTTAACAAAGCCGCCCCGAAGCCAGTCAGTGCGCCGAAGGCTTGAAGCTCCATCCCCGGCTTAGCGTAAAGGGCAAACACGCGTTTCCATTCTTCTAAAGTCCCTGCCTTTTCAAAATAAGGAGCCATAGATTGGGTTATAGACGAGGGCGGACTGTAGTAAACACCGTCTGCTGTTATCTCCCTATCCCCAACGATAAACTTAGTGTCACCGTCTGCCCATCCAAATTGTTTTCTCATAATATCCGCCTTTTTTAAATTTTGCAGCGCTTTAATAGCGCGTATAACGTATGCAGTTATCTTTTTAAACTGCGCCTCATCAGCCATAACACCATGTTTTGCAAGCTCTTTCTTTACTTCTATGCTCTGAGTAATTTTAGTGTTAGATATAAAAAATATTTTTACGCCGTCTTTAGGGGTGTGCAACCGCAAAACAGTCGTGTCCCCCTCCGAAGGGTCAGTCATTCTTTTTATAACAAACAGATCGTGCTCGTAAATAAGTTTAGGGCCGTCTTCGTCATCATTAGGGTCTACATAATAAATCCCTCCGTGCTTACCCCTTGCGTAATTTTCTGGCAAGAAAGGTTTTAAACTAAGTAGGTCACGGTCTAGGATTTCATCTGCTTCTTCTGCTTCTTCCGGTTCAGGCTCTACGTACTCTTCGTCTTCGTCTTCGTCAAACTCAACTAATTCTTTACCCAAATTAATTGGGTTTCTTATTTGGTTTTTAAAAGGGCAACCGTCGCAACCGCCGGGATTTGTCCTCTCGAACACAGCGCAAGAATGTGGTCCCTCGATGTGCTCGACTTTATCTTCTACCTTTTCGCGGTTGTAGTCAGGGTGCCCATCAGACAGTATGTGGATCGCCGTGTCTCGGTCGTAGCAATGTGCAGCTACAGATAGCGCATCAAACCATCGCGGTTCGGACAGAGTTGCCCTGTTCACGTAACAATCTAATATCTGTTGGCAGCCTTTGCCTTCCGCACTTCGCCTCATTATCTTAGCGAAGTTACTTTGGACGTTATCCTGTAGTTGCCCCATTAACATAGATTTTCTACGGGGGGCAGTCTCATCTAACGCCACAGTCTCCTTTACACCCAAAATATCTTTTAACTCAGTAAAGTTTATTTCAGGAGCAACGGTGATTACACTTACGGGCTTAGGTGGATCATCTTTATAATTAAAGGTCCCGGGCACTCTAAGTATCCGAGCCTCCTCAAAGACAGAGGGGTCTACATAAAACTCTTGTTTATCGCAAAGCTGACGAAGCCTAGAGGCCACGGGCCTCCACTCTTCTCGTGTAACTCCCCTATCTAGCACCCAGTATGCGTGCAGTCCACGCCCTGAATTAACTAATGTAGGTTGAGGCAAGCCCACGGTTTCACAGAACTCCCGTAGTTTTTCGGCTCCGGCTGCTTGGTCTATGTAACCGTCAGGACGCCCTGTTTTTTCGTTTACTTCAGCTTTCTTTTCTCCACAGTCAATGTCTAGCCAGACCGCCTTCAGGGCTTGCACGTTTGTTTGTACGCGCCCTTTGGTTGGTTCTTTAAACTTAGCAACTGCGAAGTAAACATCTTGCTTTCTAGCCAAATACTTATCTATTAGGGTTTGTGCTTCCTCCCTAGTGGCTATAAGCTTAGTCCCTGCATAATTCCCCGACTCCAACGCAAGCACGCAGTAGTACCCATCTTTGGGTAGCACGTACTCAAGTAAGTCAAAGTTTTCCATAGTCTAGCGCTCTAGCTGGGTTATTAGTTTTTCTATTTTATTAGCCATCTGCTCGGTAGGTTTAGTCTTGCCAGAAAACCAATGGTAGATTGTTTGGCGGCTGACCCCCAGACGCTTAGCTACGTCCGCAACGGATACACCATGTTTGATGCACGTGCGGCCTAGCTTCACGCCTAGAGAACGAGCGTTGGCAGACTTATTGAGCGAGACTAAATTTAAAGTATAGCCATAGCTCATTAGTCTTCCTTTTTCCATGCGTCAATTACAGAGGCTAAAGAGTCTGAGCTAGAAGCCGTAGGCTCTTCTTTCTTTTTAGTGCGCTTTACTGGCTCGTCTACTTCTTCTGACTCCTCTTCTTCGGGTTCTTCAGAGCGGGTCACACTTGGTTTTGGCGCTTCAATCTTAGGAGCTTTAGTCACGCCATCCGTTTGGGCTACAGTAATTTTTGTGTAAGCCACTGCTTCTGGTGCGGTCTGCACACTGCTAACCAAATCAAACTCTTCGTCGGTCAACGAACGAACGGGGGTAAACAACAGCTCCATAGAGTCCGCATCTAGGTCATAACTAATTTTAGTCATAACAGTGTCGGGCGCTTCGCGGTTACTAAGTAGAAACTTAATATAGCTCTCAAAAGGATGTTCGTTACCAGAGCCTTTACCAAACAAGGATTTAGCGGGGATGTTAAACTGATAAATGTCCCCCGATGTGTCTCCTGCTAGCATGATGGCTATACGGCGCTGGAAGCGACAAGCTTTACCTCCGTTATCCCCAGAGCCTTTAACGTTCATAGGGCAGTCTGCGCAGTTGCTATGCTGCTTATCTAATGCCCCAGCTTCAGGCTTATCGCCTTGGTTAGACCAACAGTTAGGTAGCGTAGCTTCTTTGTTGGGGTCAAACTTATCTTTGTAGTAGATACGAGATACTTTGGGGAGCATGTTAACAATAACGGCTTCAAACTCATCGCGGATAGGTTCACCCACTTGCTCGCCGTTAATGATTTTCCTAAAAAAGCCCTTGTTGCTTGTCTGTATACGACGACTATATATCGTCGAACTTCCCTTTAACTGCTCGGCTAAAGCACTGGTACGGCGTGTGCTAACACCGGTTTGGTTTTGAAAAATAGATACTTCGTTACTCATTTTTATCTCCTATTTAGAAGTAGGTTTTCTTACGCTTATGATGTATTGATTCCTAGCCTGTAAGCCCATAGGTACAGCATCAGGGTTATCGGTTAAAAATTCTTTCATGTTGCCGTTATGTATTCGTTTTTCTAACAAATGGTAGGCATCATTGTCTTTTACGAAGTTATAAAAGCTGTCCCAGTCGCTAGTCCAATAACTAGAGTTTAGGCGTCTGCTTATAGTTCCGTTCGTAGTGGTCAAGCTATTGGCATCTTGCTCGTTGCACAGCTCTAGCATCTTGTCAGCTACCATAGCTTGCTGTTCTTTTATCGTTTTAACTTTGTCTTCAAGCTCGCGTATTCGTTCACGCATTTTGATGTAGATGTCTGCCAATTCAGACGCATTGTGGTCGCTCATCGAACCCTCCTTTTACTTGTGGGGAGAGTTAGTTTACAACTTCTTTTTACATTGTCAACTGTTTATTTCTTGTTTGTACAGATCGACTATTTTGTTGTGGTTGTCGATGTTAGAGCGCAACATCTTGTACAGGCGGGCTTCTACTTCACTGCCTGTTACGTGCACAATAGTCATTGGGTTGTGCTGACCGGGGCGGTCTATACGAGCGTTAGCCTGTAAGTAGGTTTCTACGCTAGTGACGGGCGCGTACCAAATAATTGTATTCGCCGCTGTTAAAGTCAAACCGTGGGAAGCGGCTTGGGGTTGGATAATTAATACATGGGGGTCAGGCGTCGTTTGGAACTGTTGAATTATTTCACTGCGTTTGTTCATTGATACTTTGCCAGAAATAACAGAACAGCTTATTTTATTTTTTGTAATAAATTCTTCAAGCAATTCAATAGTATGTGTGAACGGTACAAAGACTAGTACCTTATGGCTAGCCTCTTCAATAACTTCCAATACAACTTGCAAACGGTTCTTCACATCGAACTCAATGACCTGCTTATCATCCGTGTAGACCGCACCCCCTGATATTTGCAGGAGCTTATTTATGTTTACCGCAGCGTTTATTGAGCTGACTTGTTCGCCATCGGCTTCCATTACCAGTTGCTTCTTTAGTACTTGGTAGTACTTTTCTTGTTGCTTGGTTAGCGGAGCGTCTCGTTCTACGTGGGTTACCGGTGGCAGATCAAGGCATTGATCCTTCTCAAACCGTATTGCGGGCTGAAGTACTTGGTGGACAATTTTATCCGCCATTAAATTAGGTTTCCATGTGTACTGCGTGATTTTGTACATCACCTTGTCACGGAACTGTCCAAAATAACGTGGGACACTTTGGGGATTAACTAATCGAGCCAAACCAAAGGCATCTACAGGAGACTGAGCAGCGGGCGTACCGGTTAACATCCACAGCCAATCAACGTTATCCACAAGCTTCTTTAATATCTTCCAACGGTTTGTTTGTACATTTTTGTAAGCGTTAGCTTCGTCGACTACTATTAAGTCAAACCCGCCGTTACGAATAGCGTCTTGTACTACAGCTACTCCGTCAAAATTAATTATTACAAAGTCTGCACCTGCGTCTATTATTTTACGACGTTGCTCGGCTGTCCCATGCGCCACTGAACAGCCTCGGTGCATAGCAAAAGTAAATAAGTCTTGTTGCCAAGCAGATTTCATAATAGATAGGGGGCAAATCACTAGCACCCTACGTATAAGCCCTAGTTTCATTAAGTAATCCGCAGCCCAAATAACAGAAGCGGTCTTACCGGTGCCCTGCTCGTTAAAGCAAAAAGCTTTCTTGCGTACACTTAAAAAAGAAGCTGTATCTCGTTGGTGGTCAAAAGGCTTATATTTACCCGTCCACGTATAATCACGTTGGATAGGGGAAGGCACTTTCACGCCAATACTAGCTAGAGCTTCGGACTCCGCTTGTTCCCATTTTACTGATAGCTCGTAGAACCCATCGTCATCTTCTTTAATTATGCGGTAGTCGCTTACTTTTTCAGTCACTAAGTGCGGACGCTTTGTTCGCAGTAAAATGTACTTATCTTCTATTATATTCATGCTTTAGATGTCTTTTTCCGTTCGCGCTTACTAGTCTCAGATACAAGGTTACCCTCGGAATCTCGTTTAAAAGAACGGTTACGGCTAGCAGTTTCTATCCTAACCCCATCAGAGTTCTTCCCACCTTTATCCATAGCCTTAACGTGGGCTACGTCTTTACCGTCGCCTTTAGAGACCTTACCTTCCCTCATTGCTTTTCGTCTCGCTTTGTTGCGTTGGGCACGTTTCTTCTTTTGCTCTTCTGTGCCTTGGTACTTAGCGTACTCGGCTTTGTAATCTCGTTTAGTCTTCATAATAATGTTCCCACTGTATCTCTCGATTGCTTAGGCGTCTACCCACCTTACAGTTTGCTTCTAGGGCGTCTTTTATTAACTGCATTCCCCACTCAGCTGCGCACTCAGGGTGCAAGTAAACATTTAACGGCTTGCTTGGATATTTTTGA